>Ga0208181_1000812_pt1 | contig 13813 bp, 16 predicted proteins | sample MalvirDeepMed_s6_FD_184244 | JGI IMG/M metagenome (GOLD analysis project Ga0208181, IMG submission 184244) | Marine viral communities from the Global Malaspina Expedition - Malaspina viral metaG DeepMed_s6 (SPAdes) (version 2) | ecosystem: Environmental > Aquatic > Marine > Oceanic | place... | reverse complement strand
GGATGTTGCGTTTTTGATCTTATCAAATAGATCAGTAAGCCCCGCCCCCATGTCCTCGATCCCTTCTTTGCTCATCTTCTGCATGGCTGTGGATAATCCCGGCATGATGGCTTTGGTCTCTATTCCCGCCGCCGCCATATTCGCAAATAACGCGGTTGATTCATCCAGGGATAAGCCCATCTCTTTTAACTGGGGTCCAAATTTGACAACCTGTTCAGATAACTTGGTCATCGGTACGCCGACAGCCTGGGATGCGGTGACAAGTTTATCCAGTTGAGACTCAACCTCTGACGCGGGAACCCCGAAGGCAACCATTGAATCAGAAACGGCTTTGATCATGGGGGCGGTTTCCTCACCCATGACCCGGGACATGTCGAGAAATGCCTTGGATGCGTTCTGGAGTTCAGCGCCCTGTAAACCCAGTTCTGTATTCAGATCCGCGATTACACTTGCGACCGCCTCGGCATCCTGGGGAACATCCTTGAAGACTTCTTCAAAATCTATCTTTAAGGATTCGAGGGCTTCCCCGGTTGCGCCGGTTCCGGCGGCAATTGTATTCTCGGCTTTTTTGAATTCGTCCCCGAGCTTTACAGCCGCCATAGCAAATCCGGTTGCCGCCGCCGATCCTATGGCGATCGGCTTCGCGAGACCCTTGACCTTTCCGCCAAGTCCCCCGAGATTCTTTTCAGCTTTGGAGGTATCAGCCGAAACCTCGACTGTAACCGTATTCGCCAATTTACTTCTCCGTTTCCGGTTGGTTTAATCCGACAATATGCAATAGTCTCATCAGGCTGACATCTTCTTTATATACAGCGGACGGCAGACAGGAATACCTCTGGCATATCCCGTCAATTATTTCAGCCTGATAGAGTTCCACAGGCTTCTCTATCGCATTCCCGTTTATATCAACCCCACCTTTAACGTGTTTCCACCTGGCAATGTCAGCCTCTAGTCTTCCCCCGAGGTTCCCGCCGCCTCCGCCCATGCCCCGATTATTGCAATGCAAACTGCCGGGGGAAGTGAAAGAAATCCTTCAGCATCAGGGGATATATTTTCGCCGTCATCGTCACAGAGATTCCATGACTTGACGATTTCATTCCCAAATCTTTCAAATGCCGTTTTTGTTTCTCCGGCGGTGGAATCCTCACCAATATTCTGAAGTTCGAAAAAGGTGCGGACATCCACATCCAGCCGCGCATGGATCTCAGCTCCTTCATAGTCATGACCGGGTGGAAACGTCAGGATTGCCTGGCGCCTCGGAACTATGAAAGGCTGAGAATGCCGGGATATTGATGTTGGTCTGGTAGCTTTTTCAATTACCATCAGGGAACCGTATCCCAGTCTGGAACAGTTCCGCTCTGGAGTGACAATTCAGCAGACCAGGTTGATGACCCATCTGTTCCCCGGTCAACGGTATAGCTTCCGATTACCATCTCCATCTGGAGTCTTGGATTACTGGAAGAGTTTCCCCCAATCCGATAATCAAATGTCCTGGTTACAGTTCGACCTTCCGCAAGAACGGCATGGACTTTGTTTGACGCAAAGTCGGAAGTTCCCGACATGCTTACAGTTCCATCGCTTACACCGACCAGTCTCTCAACCGCGCTTTTATCGAGGGCGGTAACCTCAAGTAAATTCTGACTGTTTCCTATGGAAAGGGAACTGACATTGTTACTTATATCCCGGGCAGTCCCCCCGGAATCGTCCACCGCTATGTAATCCCCCAGCCCTGTTTGTTTTGCCATGCTTAACCTCCTATAGTCTGCATACTGCTACTGCTATTTTTGCGTTGCTGAAAGTGCCTGTTGTTGTCACTTTTATATACCTTTGAAGTGTTCCTTCCATCGTCTGCCTTACTGCTGTCGGGGCGCCTGCCGCCGCTACGGTTGAGAAAGTCATAAAGTTCACGTAGGAGCCGCCGCTAGAGGATGATTCCTGTAAATTTACTGTGACACTGCCAGAGTCAAGGCTTAACAGTTGAAGATAAGCAGATGCCCCATTTGAAGAAGAGGCTCCACTATCAACAACACTTCCCGATCCCGCTGATGAATGAGTGTCATCATGAGCGGTTAACATTTCGCCAAATTCCAACGGTACCCCATCGGTTGAAGAATAATTAACAACACCCGAAACGGCAGAACCCGGAGCCGAGTCCACAGAATAATCACCCTGTTTGGCAACTAATCCTGCACTCTTAGACCCGACCGCACTTCCCAGGGGAACCAGGACAGTCTGATCCGCTGTGGGTTGCTTCCCGCTGAGTGATGTGAAAACTGAATGTGATTTTCCTGTAGCCGCATCAAACCAGACATTAACCGTCATCTGTCCGGTTGCCTCGCCGACCAATCGCTTCACCGCTGAAGAGTCCAGGGTAGTCACGTCGAGAAGATTCTGGGAGTATCCCATTCCGGCTAATGAATTCGCATCCCCGGAAAGGTCATACCCTTCAACATAAAGCCTTGTATCTAACCCGGTAACTTTTGCCATTAAAATCTCCTATGGAGTAATTGTTACTTCCCCGAGATTCTCGACCTCGAAAGGAATATCCATTGTTCTGTATGCCACCCCGCCAATATCTGTGTATCCTGTAGCCATTGAGCCAACATTCGAGTCTGTACAATTCCCCGCTAGATCCGCGTCACTTCTCAGCGCCGTGTCAATATTCACCGCGGCATCCCACAAATCCAATTCGAGGGATTCCCGGACGTCCTGGGATGCTTGCATCCTAAAATATGCCCGGATTGTGAAAGTGGTCATTGTCGAAACATCAGTGAAGGTTTCGAACATTGTTGACCGTGAGACTATCCAGAAGGCGCATAGAGGAGTTCCGGGGATGGACAGGGGTTCTCCCCTTAAAATCGCTGTAAACGTCGGATCTGAGACCGTTCCGAGCAATGCGTCTATTCTGTCTAATGCACCTGATCGGCTCATTTCAATACCTCGACCAATGCCTGTTCAAAAAGATCGTCCACTTCCTTTGATCCTTTCGAAAGCCAGTCCTTCACATTCTGAAACATATGATATCCACCGAACCGGGTTATTTTATTCCGGGATGATGTTCCTTCTACCCATGACGCATAAACAAGATTTGCCCCGTACCGGATCTCCCCGGCATCAATCTGGGCATGAAGACTTTTAACCAGGCTTCCACCGACATGATTTCGGAGGTTTGCCGTAATCCTTCCATGTCCCGGGTAAAGTTGTTCCTTCACCTTATTGGCACCCATGACAGCAATATCTGTCAGGGCGCGATTCGCGGCGCGTGTCAGGTTATCACCGGGGTCTTCGAATAGTGGTCCTTTAGCGTATCCCGCCCATGTTGCCATTAGAAGTAAGTCTCCGAATAAGCTGTTACAGAGCGGAATTCGTCCAGGGTTGAAAGAACAGAACTCGCGTCGGCATCGGATCTGGTAATTCCTTCCGCACCACTTCCGATTGTTAAGGTTGTCCCCATATCCCTGTCCCGGAAGAAAACCTTTCCAAGATCGAGACATGCCTGGACAACGATGGGATTGTATTCATAACTGTAAAGCGAAGCCCCACCGGAATGAGTGGCGGCAGTTGTCCCATTTACTCCTCTTTCCACCGTGAGGGTATTTCCGCTGATTCCTGTTATATATAACTGTTCAGAATCAATCAGAATTGTCTGGGCAATACTCAGGCTACTTGCGCTCGATACACTTGCGGTTGTCGCCGTGGTGGAGGATATAGCATCAGCGGTTGTTTCGCTTATGGTGTCATTCGCATAACCCCATGTGGCAAGAACCGCGAGAGTTTGTTGCCCGGCATGGAATGACTTCGATGAATCCTCGTTTAATTTGAGCCGGGTCTTTGGCGTCCTGTTATAAGGCTCCAGCCAGTAGTCCGCATTGTATCCTTCTGTTAGCGTTTCGCTCTCTGTCCGTTCCGTTTGCTTGTAGGATGTAACCGAAGTTACAGAAACAAGCCAGGAGTCCAGGGGAATCGCGGAAAGATAAAAATCCTTTAGCCCGATCTGAGTCGGGGACGATCCGGAAACTATGACCTGGGGCGTATCCCTCAATGTCCCGGATCCAATATCAAAATAATGGGTCTCGAGACGCGGACCAAAACTCTGCATTCCCACATAGTTATCAATCCGGCTGGATGCGGACTCGACGATCCTTCTCAGGACTGCCGTGTCACTTGTCCACCCGCTTGAATAGGATGTCCCTGCAAGGTAATCCCGCAGATCATCAATACTCGCATAAGAATGACGCGTCGCCATTATTTATTTTCCTCAGTTTTCTTTGATTTATTGGGAGATGGCGGCGTCATCCTTTCGAAATACTCGCCATAGTCCTTCGCCTGTTTAGCGGGAATATCGTATTGCTCACCCGCAGCATAAAGCCGTCCCGCCAGGGTGAACTCTTTAATACATTCAACTTTAACTACCATTTTTTCGTCTCCAGGGGACTAGCCAGGGGGGGAATATGAAGTCCCAAAACCCCCCGACTAGCCCCACTTATTTTCCTGTCCCGCTATTAACTAGCGGCGGCTCTTAACATTTTGAAAGCGGCGGCAAGAGTCAGTTGCCCGTCGCCTCTTCTGGAAGCAAAAAAGCCCACTTGGTCCGATTCTTGGTATAAAGAATCGTTGCGACGGATTGCAAAACCGGCACGATCAAAAATCGCATATTGCTTCAGGTCACCAAAGAGAGCAATCCTCTCAGTAGCCGTGATGGTTGCACCAAGACCGTGAGCCGAGTCGACCATTACGTTGGGTCGCCCAAGTATGAAATTGGCGGGAGCCGCTGTCAGATCGGGAATCGCGTGAACCCCAGCCGTCGTTGATGCGATACTCGTTATGAGTGACGCAATTGCGGATTTCATTATCCAACTGGCATTAGACCTGAACTGTTCCTCAAGGGTGAAGTAGATTCCGGTCAAGTCGGCGGCGACAACGCTGGTGGCATTCGCCATCGTGTAATCAGAAGGACTGGCGCCCATTATCCCGGCATATTGAGTCGTGCCGTTTCCGCTGATTATTCCCACGTCTTCAAATCTACCCGCGGCTTCCTGGAATATCTGGGAAAGCATGGCAGGGAGGTTGACGGCGCTGTCGTCCAGGAGCTCTCGAGTAACTTTGACCAATCCACCTGACTTCTCAAGTGAAAATGCAATCTGCGAGGTCACGGGAGTCTGGTCAGAATAAGAAGCCTCTTCTGCGATCGCCGCCCAAGTTGCTGATGCTATGGAAGGAATATATCCATCCTTACTCGCAACCCGAATAACGTTGCAGTACGGGCGTAATCGTCCACCCGGGACTCCGGGGTCATGCACAACCTGGTTAATGAATTCCTCCGGCACGAAGAAGCCACCCTCGGCATCTGTGTCCTCTTGCATTGCTTTCTGCTCATCAGGAGTTGCGCTCATCTGGAAGGCAACTTCGGATGGTGCTTTCATCCACTTGAGCCAGGTATCTTTTTGGAATCGAGCATGGTCTTTAATATTTTCTCCGCACTGTTCTTGCACCCAGATCGGTTGTGACATCGCCGGTAGACCCTTGATCCATGTTTGAGGCTTGTAATCAGCCTTGGTATTCCGGGTTGTATCATCGGCGTTGTACTTCATCGCGTCTTTTGATGCGACTGGAACCGTGTTCATGGGGCGATTGAAGTCTCCCGAGAGAGCCTTCAGCTTTGCTTGTGCCTCATCAATCCCGTCTGCGGTTTCCATCTTGATCTGTGCATCGAGAATAATCTTCTCGAATTGTCCGACATCGCCATTGTCTAGCGACGCTTGCGCTGATTTTAAGAGGGCGCCTGCCTCTTCTCTCATCTGTTTCGTACCCAAAACTAATCCTCCTGGACTGCTTGTCTGTTTTCTAATATCGTTTCAAGAAGTGCAAGTTGCCTCCGGGCATTTGCAAACAATTCAGATTCGGCGGCGTCAGCATCGAAGACTTCGTCAACGTCTGATTCGGCGTTGTCGTTATCTTCAACATTGGCAGGCTCCGCGGTCTCATCGTCTGCTTCTGTCGGAGTTTCTTCTTCATCATTCAAGAGGGCGACCGCCAAAGCGGTAGCCTCGTCCTCGCTTAAATCCTCGACAAGCTCTTTCCAGTTTGCCGTCTCAATACTTCGCACCCGGGACCAGACCCGGGAGGTGCTTAATAGCTCAGGGGCTTCTTTCCCTGCGTCTTTTATGTGTTTTTCCAGGTGCTTATAAACCTGTTCCCTGTCAGCTTTGGGAATATTCGCTCCGCCGCGCCCGCCGTTCAGAACGCCGATCGCCCCGGAACATGCCCGGATATTTGCCGCGCCTACCACTCCATCTTTAACGTGGTGGTGGATAAATTTATATGATCCTTTTGCGTCCGGCTTCCCTGCTGGATCCACCCAGGCATACGCTTCTCGGAGACTTTCACCCCCGGATAGCCCTGCGCGATTCTCGACCCCGCTCCACGGTCCTGATGTTGTTTCGGTAGAGTGTCGGGAAATAGGTTTGTTTGCTTTATCGGCTTTCGCTGAGATCGTGGCTGTATCAGGTGATGCCCCCCGGACTACTCCGGACGTTTCCACCCAGTCCAGTTCTGTGATTCTCCGAAGACTGGTACTGCCTCGACCTTCCTGGGTTACGCCGGAATCTGGAAGATTAAAGCCGACTGAATATTCCTTGATAAACTCCCCGGAGATATTCGAGAACGCATCCCGACCCGCCTGGGTGTTCATGTTCATCTTTATGGTTGCCCCGAGTCGCCATACATCATCCGAAATCTGTATCGGCTTCGCATCAATAACCTTGCCGACTAATTGCCCGTGATCGTGACCCATGAGGAATGGAATCGGAAGGTTATTCCTGATGGAATTATCAAAAGCCGTCGGCTCGATAACATCCCCGTCCTTGTCCTTCGTTCCCATCGTATTAACAAATGCCTCGATGACGCCTTCCGCGTCATCAATGACTTTGATTTCAGCTTCTTCAGTCTTGTGAATCATGCTACTACCTCATCAGGTTTGTAATTTCTCGGCATCGGTTCCCAGTTCAATGTCCCATTAGGATGGTCAACAATCAGGGCGGCATCATCTGCCCGGTAAATCTGTCCGTGTCGTTCGGCACAGGTTCGACCATAAGGATCGCCGTCCGGAACGTAGTTATCATCAGGGTCTCCGTCCACGTCATCAGCCCTCATATACTCGAAACCCTGTTCCTTGTAATGAGAAATTGAAGACAGGTTTTGCGTTCGCATAATCTCTGTCCGGGCAATAAGACGCGACCGTTTAATTGTTTCATTCGCGAGGCTCTTGATCCCCGGAAACTTATCCGCCGGAACTCCCCGGGCTAATTGCTCAATCGAATATCCCCTCTCGAGGGCAACTCCGACAACTTTCTGGAATGCTTTGTTGGTTGTATTGTGAATTATCTTCGCCCTGGCGGATGCCCCGCTTGTTATTGCGGCAACTGACGGAAGTTTTTCAGACCATTCAAGGACTCCAGCCACGCCCGAGTTATTTATTTGTCCATATGTCGACTTGGTAGTGCGTATGAAATTCCGATATAGGATCTCCGCCAGGTTGTTTTCCGCGTCATCAGGCAAAAGATTCGAGAATGAGACAGGAAAGTCTTTTGTTTCCTCGGCGTTCCTTTCCAGGTATCTTCCAACAATCCCGTCAACACGGCTTTTAATCCGTTTAAAATATCGCTCGACATCAGACTCAAGCTGGTCCGTCAGATCTTCCCGATCCTTCAGAAGCGCCCGGCGTAATATCGCAGCCCTGGGAGCAACCCGGGGAGCCTTAGATACGCCCAGTATTGCTGATTCCTCGGCATCCACCGGAGCGGGTAACTGAGGAGGAGGAGGAGGCAATGCCTCCATATCTGAGGTCTCAATGATATTGCTGGGGACCCTGCGAAGATCCCCGTCATCTATCGCGTCAACTCCTACGAGTTCCCGCGCTTCGTTGAGGGTTATGATCCCGGCACCAAACAGGCTCGCCGCCCTGGCACTCTGAGAATCTGAATCATCAAGGAACGCCCTCATCTCTGCCATGTCAGCGCGAACTGAACCGCTGTCGGGAAATTCATATTCCAGACAGTAGTTCAGAAACCTTAATAATCTTTTTATTAACGGCTCCAGGGTCTCCGAATGGAAGCTGAAACGCGCTTCCCGATAGTTCGCAAAGGTAGACCTTGCCAGACCCACATTCGCCGAGATCAGAATCGGGGGAACACCGAACACGGCGCAGATCCTCGACTCGGTCATATAGTGCATTTCTGTCAGAGCCATATCCTTGGGGGATGTTGCCATCTGTTGATATTCAGCATCGTCGTCCAGGACAGCGACCTTGTGCATGTTATTGGTTCCGCCAAAGGTTGAACGCCATCTCGACCTGATCCTGTCCGCTTCGTCCTGGGAGGTTAGCCGGCGCTTGATCTTCAATAACCCGGAAGGAACCCCGGCGTTCTGGAAAAACATTTTGGCAAAATCGCCCATGTTCAAATCAAGGTTTACAGTCCTTGCCAGAATATGGAGCGGGGATAGCCCGTAAACATCCCCGGAAGGATTCGGAAGCGAAAGATGCGAAATATCTTCATTCGCTAACGGGTATTCATTACCGTCTATTTCATAAACATAGCTGTTCTGCCCCCGATCTTCCGGCTTGACTGAAACCCGATCCGGACGCAAAAGCCATAATTTGATAACCTGGTTAGTCCTATCCCGTTCTTTCAGGATATAAACATTTCCGGAAACCTGGAGAAATGTCACTATTCTCTCGATGAATTGATAAAAATCATCGTTCTGGTTCGGTTGTTTTATGATTGCGGCGAGGGGGCTATCTTCGATTTCCTCAATTCCCCCGTCCGGTCCGTCAATCCCGACGTAATACCGGGGGGAGGCGGCACCATCAGCAAGCTCCCGGATACAGGCATAGACGATTTCATTCTTGCCATATCCCTGGGATGCGAAATTTTCGTAGTTATCTGTTGGATACTGGACCTGTGAAAGATCATTGACGAGCGGAACCGATGCGGCAATTTCCGCGTCAGTTGCTTTTGTGAACATGTTCCAGATCGCCATATTCCCCCAAAGCCTTTCGGGTACATGGCGAGACCACATTAGAGGGATAAATCAGTAAAAAACTTCTGATGGGAGTTTTTCAGACCGTAGGTCATATGTCCTTATTACGAGTAGTTGATATCTGACCTATCCCTACTATTTAAAATACAGATTTTTGTAAAGCTCGTCAATCAGATCGGATACCACAGACGGAGATATTTTGCCATGACAACATCAATGCCCACTCATATATGTATCGCCCTAGTCTACTCGGTACATCCGGACAGTACGGGAAACACGATAATTACACCTTTCACAATACTGGGGGGCGAATGATCCCCCTGGCGCCATATACTTTCGCATTAACGGCTCCTGGCACATAGCACACAGATGGCATGAACATTGACACTCGGATGACGAACATTCCATTGCTTGTCTGTGTTCTATCTTCTCCGCACCCGGCTCATAGGTCATGTTCGTTTCTTCTCGCAGTCAGAAGTTTTTTCTTTCGATCCTCATACCGCCAGTCGGGAGATTTCGGATGGCTCTTATGTGTCGATATTTTTTTTCCCCGTACGCAAACGGTGCGATTGCAATCCGGGCATGTGGTCATTACCAGGTCAACCTTTCGGGAATTGTCGCCCACAGGGGCTACCGTAACCGTCGGATGTTGCGGGAGTTTACCAGAACCCGAGCAAGTCTCGCTGGTGTACCAGCGAGGAGAATACTCATCTTTCTTTTTATATCGACTATCTATATGAATGATCGGATTGAGCGGATTTAATTTGTTATATTTCTCGATTATCTGGCTGACCCTCGAACCGCTCAGATTACAAAGGTCCCCAATTCTCGCAAATGAGTATTCGGGATGGTCCTCACATAATTGTTTAATTTTCAGAAACCGGTTCTGAAATTTCACACGTTCATCTGCATAACGTCCTTTATATTCCGGAAAGTTAATCCCATCACCCTTTTCACATTCCGGCAGTCCGCAATACTTTTTCCCTTTAACGGAAGGGTCATCATAAACCGCACGACCGCATCCCCCGGGACAGGATCGGTGCATGAATTTCAATGCGTCATCCAGCTTGGACGCCGTAGCCTCTGCCGTCTCCTCCATTACAAAGTAACGTTTGATCGCTGTTATGGCGACCAGCATCTCGTGAGGGGTCAGGTCAATCTGCATTATCGACCTCATTCTTTGTTCCGCACCTGTTGCAGACGATCACGGTTCCCTTCCCTGCCTTCTCAGCCAGGAGCTTCCCGCAATCCGAACAGCGCAGTTCTTTTGTTTCTATTGTTTGTGACATTCGCACTCGCACACTGGAACGGATTGGCAGTCTTTATGATAACCAGCCGCACATAATATGTTCCGTATTATTAGCTTTTTTTTCTTTACCAAACTCCCACCCCTGCGACGTTACTCCTGGCATGGACAGCAAGACCCAGAGCCATGACACAGTCGTCATGTAGTCCCCCGGGTGCCGAATACCTCACGCCTGTCCTGGTGTACTCGTAGGAAAACGCGTCAAGTTCCGTAACGATCGGACCATCCGGGTAATATATATCCTGAGTCTGGATTGCCAGAGCCAGACCTTCCATCAGTTTCTGCTTGGAGGATGATGAGAAATTGAATCCCATAACATTCGGAAGTTCCCGCTGTAATCTCTCAACGATAGGATCTCCGACCCCGGTAGAGTCGACCAGCGCGGGGGTATATCCAATACTTGTCGCAAGACGTCGGCAGGTTTCTTCCCAGGGCTCCTGAAATCGATCAAATGACGCAACACACCCCTCTGCATCCAGTCCGATTGAGACCGTATAGTCCACACTTTTGGCAAGGTCGACGCCGAACAATACTGCCGGCTGATGGGAAAGCGGGGCAATGCAATCTCTAATCGCTGTTGCTCCGAACGGATTTCCCCCGTCGTCACTGGGTTCAGCAAGGTATAACTCCTTGAATACGCTCTCGGGAAGCATGGAGCGAGCCTGTTCGATCTCGCTGGTCTCGATCACCCCGGCATCAGCGGCATCAAATGCTGTCAGCTTTGCGTAATGCCAGCCCCGTTCCCCGCTCTCCGCCCGGCGCGCCAGGATATAAGCCCAGTTCTTGCGTCCCTTCACATTCCCTATAATCCGGATCGGTCCCCGGGTGGCGGTCATGGTTGAACGCACGGCATGCCAGGCTTCTTCTCTTAACCTTGAAGCCTCATCAATCACACAGGCAAATACATCTTCGCCATAAAGGTTGTCTGGTTTCTCCCCGGATTTAAAAGCCACGGTCGAACCGTTGACAAGCCGGATAGTCAACTCGGATTCGTTCGCCTGATATAGGTCTTGTGAGAGACCTCTGCGAAGGCGCCGAAATGCGATCCTTGCCTGTGGGTAGACCGGGGCAACCCACCAGTAGGATTGTCCCGGGCGTCCCCGGATAGCCTGCTCGATAATCCAACTCAGGCAGGCGACAGTCTTCCCGGACTTGGTCGCTCCCTCGATGACCGCGTACCGTTTAGGACTGAAGATCGCCCGCTCCTGCTTGGAGTACAGGTTCGGGCGTTGATATCGGATTGGTGTCTGTTGCATTTGCGTTCTCTATTACAAAGGTTACAGGGGTATCGTTTACATTAAAGGAATTCTGCTGGATCTGGATCATGGATTTATCAGGAATAACTCCATTGATCTGGCTTATCTTGTCCATTATTTTAAGCACAATACTGGTCGCTTCAGGATCATTGTTCAATGCCCGGTTGTACCAGCGCAAAAGAAGCTGGTTATATCTTTCCATCTGCATTGCCCGGACCGTATCGGCATGCCCGACATGCTCCCTGGCAAGTTCCCCCAGGGATCGCTGTACATCTTTCTGGATCTGGGCAACTGACACGCTTTCCTGTTCTGCGATCTGACGCACGGATGCCCCGGCAACTTTTGCCTGGAGGACTCTCATCCTGCGCTGTGTTCGGGCAATCGCTTCACCGTTCTGTTTAGGCATCGTTTAAAATCCCTGCGAGATGTTTCCCGACAGCTTCCGCCATCAGGGGCGGGACGCTGTTCCCTATATATTTATATTTCTCAATGCGGAAATCTTCAGGAAAGCTTTGCAGGGCTTTGGCTTCCTCGATGTTGATATATCGAATCTCTACTCCGTCTGTAATGGTCGGAGGTCTTATCGCCGCAAGGGTCCCGCTTGGCTTGTCGAGAGTCTTCCCATCACGTTCTGCGTTCTGAGGGAAACTAAAAGATCCTGCAAGTAATGGCGGTCTGGTAGCAACGAGGGTCTTTGCCGGCTCGTTGATGTTCACCCACTTGGACTGTTTTTCAAAAACGGATTTTTTAATTGCTCTCACTGTAGGGAATTCCTTTGCGGATTGCTCCTGTCCCTTTCCCCAGATGTGCGTCTGGCTGACAACAATATGGTCGCCTAATGCCTGGCGGACTGATACAGGACGACGCAAAACAGGTTTTGGATGGGATGGCTTAAAGGGCAGATCCTCCCTGATACCGACCCAGATCAACCGGGCGCGAGACTGAGGAACACCATACCACCATGCGTTGAGTTCCCGACATGCAACCCTGTAGCCAGAATCCTTCAGGGCTTTCGTCATCTCGGCGAACATCAGCTTCATCTTGCCTTTCCTGAGACCTGACACATTTTCCATAATAAAAGCGCGGGGCATATATCCTTTCAAGATCCTGACATACTCCCGAAATAATTGATTCCGGTCGTCCGTGTAATGACGCGATCCGGCGGTACTGAATCCCTGGCATGGAGGAGAACCATCCAGGACATCGAGTTCACCCGGGGAAACCCCGGACAGTTTAATTGCGTCATCTATCGAGAGATCTCCGATATCCCCTTCATAGACCGGCGTTCCGGGGAAGTTGTCCCGGTATGTTTCCGCAGCGCCTTTATCCCATTCAACAGAGAGCCGGATATCGTACCCGGCAGATTTATACCCGAGAGACGATCCGCCACAACCCGCAAACAGGCTGATCAGGTTCAATCCGTTGGATGGTTCATTCGCTAACTTTATGGTGTTCATGTCCACACTCGCATACACATAATTGAATACCGTCTGCAATTCCTTCGTCTAACTGGTCTCCCCAGTCCGGGAAATTCTCGAGCCCCTGGATATCGTTATCCCCAAGCGCCCGGAGCAATTCGTTCACCGCGTCACTCTCCGCCTCAACAGATGCCAACAGTTGCGTCAGTAATCCTTCATCCCTCCCTGCCATGGACGCCAGGGGGTCGAGAGTCGCAAGCATCAGGTCAGCTTCCTGATCATTGATATCAAGTATCAAAACGGGAACTTCAGAATCCGGCATAGCCTCAGCCCTTAGGTGCCCGTCTACCAGCATTAACCCGTCCGGGGTTTCCCGGGCAATTAAAGCGTCAGCCCAACCAATTTCAGCCAACACGCCTTTCAGCGCATCCTGCTGGGCTATAGGGTGAGTCCTCCAATTCTTGGGGTTTGGTAATAATTCCGATGCCGGAACCCGACGCAATTCTTTAATCCTGTCTCGCACTTGCATAATGCCTCCAGTATATATTTAGAACAATTGTTTCAACCATAACTTAAACGGGGAAGCAGATCCCCCGGGTCGGTAGTCGGATATCCCGACGCCTCGAGACTTTTCGCGTCAGATATTAGAGGAAGGAATTGCTCGACAAAGATTCCAATATAATCCTCCATTGATAATCCCCGGGATTCAGCGGCACAGACCGCACAATTCAAAGCATTTAGATACCCGGTAAACGCCCCCTCGATTGCTTCAAGTTCCCAGGGAGTACCCTTAA
>Ga0208181_1000809_pt1 | contig 13840 bp, 17 predicted proteins | sample MalvirDeepMed_s6_FD_184244 | JGI IMG/M metagenome (GOLD analysis project Ga0208181, IMG submission 184244) | Marine viral communities from the Global Malaspina Expedition - Malaspina viral metaG DeepMed_s6 (SPAdes) (version 2) | ecosystem: Environmental > Aquatic > Marine > Oceanic | place... | reverse complement strand
CATATGTTATCAGACCCACCTTAGTTAAGTCTATTGTTATCAGTAGGTTAGAGGGACTGGCATCTATCAGGGATTTAGACTTGCGCCCATTACCACCTAAAGCGAAAGTGTTGCAGCGGGGGCCGGGGGGCGTGCGTTGCGGGCTGAACCAGGGGGCACCCCCCCCTGTGCGGCGGGCCGCTGGCGGCACTGGCACTTGCCCAAAATTTTGTGGGAAAACGGGTTTACGTAGACTTCAAAAAAATTTTTCAGTGAAACGTTTGGCGTGTAGAGTTGTATAATTCAGCTATGCGGAGAGAAACGGCAGTTATTCCTACAAAAACCCTTACGGTGCGGAGAAAATCGGATGATGTGGTCTGCATCATTAACGCCACGGATATGGATGAGCGGCTGTATGAACGCATTACTCCATTACCGAAGAAGGTATGTTAATCTGTGGGCATGATAACTTGCACGGCAACCAGTAAACAGTCAGGGGAACGGTGCCGCAGGGCACCGATTGCGGGCGGCACGGTGTGCGTGGTGCATGGCGGGAGTGCCCCAGCCGCGAAGATGGCGGCACAGCGGCGGTTAATCGGGATGATTGACCCGGCGATGAATGCCCTGCTGCGTGCGGTGGAGGAATGCGATGAGTGGCCGACGAAGGTGCGGGCGGCGATTGCGGTACTTGACCGGGCGGGCTTCGGCCCCACAGCGTCACTGCGAGTGGATGACCAGGCGAACGATTACACCAATTTAAGCAGTGCGGAATTGAAGGATCGGGCCATGGCGATTGTGAAGCGGGCGGCGGCAAGTGAAGCCAGGGAATTGGAAGAAACGGAACAGATGCATTAGGGCGATGGAAAAAGAGTTACTCCTGGCAGAAGGGTTGAATGCCGCGTTTCTGGGGATTGGATTGCGTGAGGGCCAGCCTGAAGTGGCGGTGTATTCGATCCAGCGGGCGTTAGCGGTGTATCTCACGCATGGCATGACGGAATCGGAAGCACGGGAACACCTGGATCGGGTGCATGTGAGTAATGATGTGGGAGAACTCACCCCGGTGTGGGTGGATGAAACCACGGTGGAACAGTTAGTTATTCCCCAGACGGTACATTAAAAAGGGGGCCGTGAAGCCCCCTGGTGTTTTATTTCAAGCCCGCGATGATTGCCCGATGTGCTGCACTCTCCCCACCCACATCAAGCCCAGCCGCAAGTAGTAAGGTGTGTACCTTGCGGCGGCGGGCATAGCTTGCGTCCCGAAGGTCATGCCGGTATTCATAATCCCAAAAATACGCCATTCCCATATAGTCATCAGTCCCGATAAAAGTTCTATCGAGATTTAATAAGGCAGTGTTGGCGTTCAGGGTTAGCACATCCGTATTTAAGTGAGCAGCCATTGTCTTGTCTCCCGCTGTGTTTATTAGTTTAATATCGTGATTAAAATTTTTTTCTTGCCGATTCTTTCTTGCCAAAAGCCCTTGGGAATAGGTTTGTTCCACCCATTTTTTCTTGCCTGACTTACGCTGCTGAAAATCCCCGCTTCGGCCATGACATGGGCCATGATCCAAGTCTCTTGGATTGGGGTGTTCTCTATATCGTCCATCCAGAATGCTTCAATGTCTTTATCTGAACGGCCTGGGCTGACAAAATTAACTGCGTTCAACATCATGTAAGTAATACTACAGACTCCAGAGAAAGAAAGCAAGGTTTATTTTCAATTATTTTTAGATAAATAAAAAACCCCAATGATTCTGGGGTTTATTGAGCAAAAAAAAGGGGGCCGTGAAGCCCCCTGGGTATTTAGCTATTCTTGTCTTTATTAATATTTTCACGGAAATTTGTTTTGTAGGGTTTGGGAAGGCTTTGCTTACAGGGATTGTGTAGAACGGTACGCTTACGAATGTATCCACCTAAATCTTCAGTGTATATTGTGTAGCCTTTTTTTCTTTCGACATGGATAACGTTAAAGCTGTTTGCCATCTTTTTGTCTCCGGTTGTTGTTGCGTTCAACATCATGTAAGTAATACTACAGACTCCAGAGAAAGAAAGCAAGGTTTATTTTCAATTATTTTTAGATAAATAAAAAACCCCAATGTTTCTGGGGTTTATTGAGCAAAAAAAAGGGGGCCGTGAAGCCCCCTGGTGTAGATTACGCAAATGTTAAATTATTCTTCTTTGGAATAAACATCTAAAGTGTCCAGATATTCAAGGTTTTCTGAGCCGCCCCACCACTTCCATTCTATGGTAGAACTCCCGCGCTCATCATCAATGATTTGTGTAAACACGCGGATAATATTTTGGTGATCAGATGAGCAATCTTTTTGCCACACTTTCACCCTGCGCTGTACTTCGGCAAGTGATCCTTGCCACATCTGCGTAGTGATCGGTGATCCCGCTGACGTAATAGCGGTAACATTGATTAAAGGGTAACGCTTCAGGGTATTAAATTTTGGCATCTTTTTGTCTCCGGTTGTTGTTGCGTTCAACATCATGTAAACCATTATAGAGACTTCTGAGAAGAAAGCAAGGTTTATTTCTAATTATTTTTAGATAAATAAAAAACCCCAATGTTTCTGGGGTTTATTGGGCAAAAAATATTAGGGGTAATATGGGATATTTGTGCCTGGAGTAGTTGTTATATACTTACCCCCACAGTTTTTAGTTGCTAGAAATAAAAAAATATCCTACAGTGGGGGAGCGTTATTTATGTCATTAAAGCCCGTGATCGATAGTTTGGATCAAGTCTCTGAAGATTTGCGTCAGCACTACGTTGGTGAGGGTGATAAATTTATTTTACAAATGGACGGTGATCCTCAAGGCTTTGTGCCCCGCGAAACTCATGCAGAACAAGTGAACAAAGTAGCAGAGTTCCGAGATAACAATGTGAAACTTAAAGCGGAGATAGAAGCCCAGCAGGAAGCCGTCAAACAACTTGATAACTATAGGGATCTTGACCCCACGGCGGCACGGGAAGCGTTAGCACAAGTGGCGGAACTCTCGAAAAAGGGAGTACGAAAAGCCAGTGATGTAGATGAACAGGTAAAGAATGCTTTACTTCAATTTAAAACCTCGGAATTAGAACCCTTGCGGCAATTACTGACCGAAGAAAAAACAGCCCGCCAGGAAGCGGATCAAAAAGTGTCCGCTGCGGCGATGAAGAACGAAGTGTTAAACCAATTTAAAGCGGCTGGGGGTCAAGATGCGGCAGTTGATTTTGTAGTCAGCCGTGCCAATGATGTATTTAAAATGGATGGCAATCAACTGGTAGCCCGCGAAGGGATCTATAGTGTAGATAACCCTGGTGAGCCGATGGGGTTAGGGGAATGGATGACCAAGCAAACCAAAGAAATTGCGTTTGCCTTTGGGAGTAGTAACGGCGGGGGTGCCCACAATCGGGAAGGGCATCCGGTTGGCACCATCCCGGCGGGAGTGCGGCAATTACGGAACCCGACGCCCCACCAACTGGGGGAACACGCCAAGGATATCCGTGAGGGGAAAGTAATGATCGTGAACGAGTAACACACAAGCCAGCAGAGTTGGAATCACGGGGTGGGGCCATCATCTGAACAGCTACGCGGGGCGTAGCGTGTGCAGCTTCGGGGAAGCTGACTGAATCACTTATTAAGTTAGCTTAGGAGTTGTACTGATATGGCTGGAACACTAGTCACAACCAATATTGTTCAGACGGCTGTAGCTATGGGCCTGGATGCCCTGCGGCAACAAGTCGTATTACCTCGGATCGTTAATCGTTCGTACGAAGATCGGATTGGCCCCGCTGCGCGGCAAGGATCAACGGTCAACGTTGCGGTGCCGTCTGCGATTACCACCCGCAGCGTCACGGCTGATGTGGTGCCCCCGGCTGTGACAGCGGTGACGCCCACCAGCGTAGCGATCACACTCGACCAGTGGAAAGAAGCCCCCTTTGCCATGTCTGATCAAGCGATCAGCCAGGTGCAGCGTGGCATCATTCCTATGCAGATGTCTGAAGCGGTCAAGAGTTTGGCAAACACCGTGGATGATTATCTGTGGTCATTGATTGATACCACGGCTGGCGTGTATGGGTACACGGGCACCGCTGGCACCACACCGTTTGCGTCAAATGTTTCACAATATCTTGACGCACGGGCGATTGCCAACAATCAACTGATGCCGATGGATAATCGTCACGTCATCCTTGATGCCGATGCGGAAGCTAATGCGCTGCAACTTACAGCATTTTTGGATGCCTCCGCTTCGGGCAGTAAGGAAACCGTGGTGGAAGGTGAAATTGGGTACAAGTTAGGTGCCCGGTGGGTGATGTCTCAAAACGTCGCAACACATACCGAAACCAATAGCCCCACAGGATGGTTGGTGAATGATGCGAGTGTGGCAGTTGGGGATACAACCCTGACCGTGGACACCGGATCAGGTGCGCCGGTTGAAGGTGATATTTTTAGTGTTGCAGGTAGCACACAGACGTACCAAGTGTCATCAGCGACTTCAACCGTGATCACCATGACTCCGGCGATCCAGTATGCCTATGCTGACAATGCGGCCCTGACGTTTAAGGGATCGTATGTGGAAAACATTCTTCTTCATCGGGATCTTATCGGTTTTGCGATGGCTCCGCTGATGGAAACAGAGCAGTTTTCTGGTGGCAGTATGTCAGCGACCGCTGTTGATGAAGATTCTGGGTTGGCTCTCCGATTAGAGATAACCAGACAGTACAAGCAGTACCAATGGAGTTTCGATGCTCTGTATGGTGGTGCGGTTATTCGGCCAGAACTTGGCGTCATCATCGCGGGTTAATTGGAACAGATCGCCTGTCAGGTGTACCCCTGTCTCAGCGGGGTACACCTGTACGGGGAGAAAGCGGGTGAGGTATGGCGATTGTTCAAACCATGACAGTAACACTTAAGGATGGATCAAACGCGGTGATCAATGCGTCAGATTTTGATCCAGCGGTATACACGCGGCCTTCTGCACCAAAACCTAAACGCCCTAGCAAGAAAAAAATAGGGGTGAAAAAATAACATGGCAGTTTTTCCGAAACGCAGCGTAAAGTTGCAATCACTTCCTCTTACACAAGCGGCGGCGGGTACGTATATCAGTGGGGAAACGTCGATCCCGATGGGTGTGACAAACATTATTTGCCAGTCGGTGTTTGTGCGCGGTTCCGGGGGCACTACGACAGATGTCTTTTTACAAACCTCGGTGGATAACGGATCAACATGGATTGATATTGTGCAGTTTGCTTTTGCCACTACCACAGCCACACGGGTCAGTGGAGTACGCCCCTCTATTGCCTTAGCCGCTAACGTTACCCCCACAGATGGATCGTTAAGTGACAATACGATCTTGGATGGATTGATCGGGGATCGGTTACGAGTAAAAACAGTGGTAGCCGGGACGTATCTTGGGGAATCCACGTTAGATGTTTCTGTGTGTATTAACTGATGGGTACCTCCACACTTGTTGCAACGGCGAAAAGTGCCACAGCTAATAGTTATTGCACATTGGCCGAAGCAGATCAGTATCACGATAATCGGCCAGCCGCGTCTACCACATGGGCTGATGCCTCTGAAAACGAAAAAATACGAGCGTTATTGTGGGCTACAAAACTGATGGAAGCCTTGTTTACATGGACGGGCTACGCCACAACCACTACGCAAGCGATAGGCTGGCCGCGTACGGGACTGTTAGAACGTATTGATGTGGTACTGGATTCAGATACAGTGCCGCAGGAAGTAAAAGATGCCCAAGCGGAATATGCCCGCCAACTAATTCTTGCTAACCGCAGTGAAGATAATGATGTGGAAAGTCAGGGGATTTCTTCGATTAAAGCGGGATCGGTTTTTCTCCAATTTACGGCGGATCAATATAACAAAGTGGTACCGGATGCGGTGTATCTGATGATTCCCCAGGATTGGTTTAGTTCTGTGCGCGGGCGGTTATCATCTACCCGCAGTTTGGTACGGGCTTCATGAGTTTTGCCACGATTGTGCAGAGTGGTGTGGCGTTAGCCAATAGCCTCACAGACTCGTTACAGGCATCCATTACGCATAAAGCGTATGCCAGTGATGATGGGTATGGAAAACCGACGTATGCCACGGGAGTAGTACGGCAAGCGATTGTAGAACGGCGGCAAAAATTCGTACGGAATGAACTTGGGGAAGAAAAACTTTCATTAGCGCGGGTGTTATTTGTTGGCCCTGTGACAGTTGGGGAACAGGATTTAATTACGTTACCAGATGGATCGGAAATGCCAATTGTCAGGATTACAGGCCCGGTTGACCCCACAACGAATGCGGAATTTCTTGTGGAGGTTGAACTTGGCTAAAAGTTTTGAATTAAAAGGTGTGCCAGAAGTCTTAGGCACCTTAAAAAAAATAGAAGGAAAGTTACCGCGTAACGTGGGGCGGGCGTTATATGAAGAAGCCCTGATCGAACAAAAAGAATCAATGGCCCGGACTCCTGTGGAATTTGGTACATTGCGGAATAGTCATGAAACCAGTTTTCCCTCGTATAAGGGGGATGAAGTAAGCGTAGAAATTAAAGTGGGTGGTCCTGCTGCCCCGTATGCCGTGGCGGTGCATGAACGGTTAGATGTGCATCATAAAGCAGGGCAAGCAAAATTTTTAGAGAGTACGTTACTCGGATCAGCTAAGTATATGTTGCAGCGGATTGCAAAACGGTTAGAAATTTTAGGGGGGGCGAAGTAACAACGTGGCTAACGTCCTGGACGATCTAGCAACACGGGTAGCCACGGCCATTAGTGGTACGGTAGGCACCGATGTGTTTAAAGCTACGATGCCCCCCACCCCGAATGCCTGTGTAGCGTTATATGAAACGGGCGGGTTAGCCCCCACGCGGGCTTTTGGTACGGCGGGCATTCAGTATGAACGCCCCGGTATCCAGTTTGTGGTACGCGGTGCCCCCTATGATTACCAAACCGCCCGCACTACGGCCCAAACGATTTTTGAAAACTTAGCCACAATTGAAACAGAGGATCTCTCAGGTACGCGGTATTATCTCAGTGAGAATTTACAGGAACCTTTCCCCCGTGATGTAGATGATCTAGATCGCCCCTACATTGCGTTCAACATGATTTTTACGAAAGATAAAAACGCATGAGTGTCACGGTACCGACGGCAAAAACGTGCCCGTGTGGGGCATCGAAAGAAGAAGCCAAACCTGTATTGGGTGGCCGCGTCGTATGCATGAAATGTGGGCATGAAAGGGATGCAGACTAATGGCAAAGTATCGTGCAAAAGTAGGTTTGAGATACCCCACCCCAGGAAGTTTGAAAACGGTACTTGCTGCGGGGGGTGTATCAAAACTTAGTGAAGCCCAATTAGAAAAAGTAAAATTTAAGGAAGTCAAAGCGGGATCACTGTGTGATGATATTCCAGACAAATCTATTAAAAGTTTATTAGCCCAAGGGAGTATTGAGGAAGTGACCCCCACAGCTAAAAAAACCAGAAAAGGTAGCTAATCATGGCAGCAGGAAAGTTTGGCCCACAGAGTGGTATTTTATATGTAGATGGGTATGATGTTCTGTCTAATAAAATTACATCACTCAGTGAAAAGCAAAATTCACAGCTAGTGGAAACCACGGGCATTGGTGATACGTGGGAAACGCACGCCCCGACTGGCACAACAACTTTAGAAGTAGTGCAGCAGGGTGCATTTTTTGATACCACTGCGAACTACTCCCATGCCGCATTCAGTGGGAGTTGTCCAACCTCCCCACAAGCCACTGCACGGGTTATGTGTTTAGGGTTTGGGGGGCAAACCACAGGGTATCCGTTTGTAGGTTTTGAAGGCACCTATAGTTACGAATATGAAGTGGTGGCGGAACTGGGGAATCTCCAAAAGGCTAATGTGACGTATGGCATGACCGGAAGCCGTTCCCCTGGCGTAATCCTCCAGCCCATTGCAACAAAAACGGCTACATGGGCTACGACCTCATCCCCGGTAGACAACTCGGCATCCACATCAGCCGGTGGCGTAGGCTTCATTCAGTGTACAGCGGCATCAGGATTCAGTGCGTTTGTGGGAAAGGTACGGCACTCAGCCGATAATGTTACGTACACCGATCTTTTATCGTTTACCGATAATGTAACAGCACCATTTGCAGAACGTGTGAGTGTGTCGGGAACTGTCAACCGCTACTTGGCTTTTTCGGGAACAGTAACGGGAACAGGATCAATAACTATTTTTGCGGGATTTTCCCGTTCATAGGAGAAGCTAATCATGGCAGGAAAATACGGCCCAGCAAGCGTTACAGTTACATTGGAAGATGGCCCCGGCGGTACCGCCCGTGCGCTGACCAATTTCATCTTGGAGGGTATCTCGGCCAAAACGTCCTCACAGTTAATGGATACCACTGCCCTTGGGGATAGCTTCACGGAGCAGACCCCAACAGGGTTGAAGACCGTGGAAAACATTACACTAACGTGCATTTGGGATACCACAGGCACCACGGGTACCCATGCGGTGTTGGGCACGGTGGATGATGGCCCGCAGGATGACGGGCGTGAGTTGGTTGTGGTGTTTGGTGATAGTAAAACATTCACTGTCGATGTGCGGCTAATGTCATCAGAAGTGGTAGCTGCAAACGGCAGCATTCAAACAATTGTGGCAGAACTCGTACCTACGGGTGCTGGTGTCTGGTCATAATTTTTTTCTGTAGGAGAATGAGCGAATGGGATTGGTGATAGGTGTAACAACAACGGTGCAACTCCCGCATGATGCGGGGGAAAGTGCAGTGATCCGTAAATTAAGCCATCGGAAATTATCGGAAGCGGCACAAAAACAACAAAGCACAGGGATCGGGTTTATGCGTGAAATTGGCCCGGAACTGATGGCAGCATTGCGGGCGGAAGATACCGATAAAATTGATCGGATTCAAAAGACACAGGAAGCCACTCTTTCTAATTACCATCGGGATTCCCTGCTAGAAAAGGGGATCGTGTCCTGGACACTGGAACCTGCGTTAACAGATAAGAACCGATCAGAAATGGTGGGGGAACTGGATGAACCCACGGCGGCATTTTTAGCAGAAGCGATTTTTGAATTTTCACGCCCGGATACAGAAGCAGAAGCGGGAAACGTGCAGAAGGGTTTGTCGAGTTCCTAGAGCAAGAAGGTACCGATATCCCTGCACCAGAGTTATGGATCATTAGTCGAGTTTGTGAAGAATTTAAATGTTTACCTGACGCGGCACGGGCGGCATTGGAGAATGATACCAACGGGTCAATTTTTCAAATTATGCAGTTACGATCTTTGGCAAGTGCTAAACAGCGGATCGAGGGGGCTGCTGGGAAAAATATGCCAACAGATGCCACGGCCCAACGGTATTTACAACTTCAGATGGAAGTGGTGGGGAAGCAATTGGGTATTGATACCAGTGAGAAAAAAGCATGATCAATATCGGTACGCTTCTCGCCGTGTTAAGACTTCAGGATAAGATGTCTCCAGCCTTAGCCAAGGCGAGAACCAATCTTACAAAAACAGGTGAAAAATTAAAGTCTGTGGGGGCCGGGATGACGGCCACCGGGACACAAATGACCATGGGGTTAACCCTCCCCATTGTTGGACTGGGTGCGGCTGCTGGGATTGCGTTTGGCAGTTTTGAAAAATCCATGAACCGCGTTAAAGCCTTAACCGGGGCTACAGGTGGAGATTTTAAACTCTTAGAAAATCAAGCAAAAGACCTGGGCAAAACTACAAAATTTTCAGCCGGTGAAGCCGCTGATGCCATGGGCTTCCTCGGTATGGCTGGGTTTAAGACTAAAGAAATTTATGGGGCCATGCCCAATGTGCTGGAGTTAGCGTCTGCGGCCACGTTGGATATTGCCAGTGCTGCGGATATCACCAGCAACATCATGACGGGCTTTGGGCAAACTACGGAAGATCTCGCCCATACCAATAACGTACTGGTTAAAGCGTTTACCTCGGCCAATACGGATCTGACACAGCTAGGCGTAGCATTCAAGTACGCGGGGCCGGTGGCGAAGTCTGCGGGTCTGTCTTTTGAATCGACTGCTGCCGCTATTTCCATGATGGGGAATGCGGGCATTCAGGGATCGATGGCGGGCACATCCTTGCGCGGGGCCATCACACGCTTGTTGGGGCCATCAAATAAAGCCGCAAGTGTGATGCGGAAGCTGGGGTTAAATGTCACCGATTCTACAGGCAAGATTAAACCGATGGATGAGATCGTGCGGCAGTTGGGTGACAGTAGTGCCACCACAGAACAACTGATCACGATCTTTGGGCAGCGGGCTGGACCTGCGATGGCGGCACTGGTCGGCCAGGGGGCTGATGCATTAGAAGATTTTACCGGGGAACTTGAAGGTGTTGGTAACATTGCCCAAGTAATTGCCCAAACACAAATGCAGGGCTTGGCGGGTACGTTCACCCTGATGCAGTCGGCGGCTACGGGCGCACTGATTGAAATCGGGGAAGTCTTGGCCCCCATGCTTACGTCATTCTTGGATATCGGGATCAAAATATCTAATTGGGTATCTGATACGTTAGTGCCAGCCTTTAAGAATCTTTCCCCTGGTATTCAAAAACTGGTGTTAGGGTTTGTGGCCCTTCTTGCAGCGATTGGCCCCATCTTGATGGCGGCGGGCACCGTTACGATGTTGTTTGGATCTCTTGCCACGGCATTGGGCACCACGGGATTATTAGCAACTATCGGTGGTCTGCTCGCCCCCTTGGGGGCGTTGGCATCATTCTGGGTAGCGATTCCTCTCATCCTGGGTGCAGTACTGCTTTCGATTAAACCCGTGCGGGATATCTTGTGGGAATTGGCGCAGTTAGTCATGAACGTAGTGATCGTGGCGTTCAAAGGCATGATGTGGGCGTTGCAGGGACTTTGGGATCTATGGGTCATGGTGAAGGGTGGCATTGCCGATCATCTTATTCCGCAGTCTGTAATTGACGGGGTTAATAGTCTTATTGAGGGATTAAAAGGGTGGAATGAATGGCTGGGCCGCGTGGGGGAAACGGCGGAAGATGAAGCGGCCCGTGCTACGCAAGAACTAGCAGAACAAATTGAAGATTTAGATATGAAGTTAAGCAAGGCAGGAATTGAAGGGACGGTAGCAGACCTGGAAACCGCCATGCATGAGTTAGGGGCTGTTGCTGGGAGCCTTTCAGAAGATGCCCTGGCCGGGGTGATACAGGGAGCCATTCGATTACGGGAAACCGGAGAAGAACTTACGCCCAGCTTGCAGTACTTGGTGGATGAATTTGAAGCGGAAGAAGCGGCGTTAAAAGCTATTGAAGAAGCGGCGGCAGAAACGGCAGAAGCTCAAGCCAGGTTAACGGATGAAGCTAAAGAAATGAAAGATGCCTTACTTGGCACAGCGGTCAAAGGGGAAGTGGCGGCACTGGAACAAGCGTTTAAAGAATTAACTGAAGCAGAAAAAGAAAATGAACACGTTATGGCACGGTTGGTCAGCGCGGCGGAAGGAGTAACAGCGGAAGGAGAAGAACTCTCTGAATCTTTACGGGAATATGTTGTAGATGCCCGTGCTGCCACCATCATTACTGAAGGAATTGCAGCGGCCCATGAGGAAGCCGCAAACGCAGAAGAAGAACATAAAGATGCCATGCAATCCTTGCATGATGAAATGTTTGGCACCAAGTTTTTTGATGAGGCTGATCAACTCACAGAATGGTGGGAGACATTACCAGATCATTTAAGAACGAATAAACGCATGTTAGATAATCTTGGCCCAGCCGTTATGAAGTTAGCTGATGAAATTGGCCCGGAGAATTTATCGGGGAGTCTCCAGGATGCAGCATTTGCATGGATTAGTGCAAACCAACAGCAACTTGATTTTATAACCACTAGCCCTGCGGTTATTACTAACATGGCGGGCATCCATGCTGAAGCAGCAAAAGGAAAAAGTATTTTTGGAAAATGGGGTGATGGAATTAAAAGCGGCTTTTCCAGTTTGTGGGAAGGCATCACAGGTGGGGAAGGAAAAATTTCCGGGCTATTTAAAAATTTAGGGTCTGGGATTATGGACGGGTTTGGAAACATTATTAGTGGGGGGTTAACCTCTGTGATCAGTATGGGGGTGGGCCTTGCGGCTAAGGGGTTAAAAAAGATCGGGGGATTCTTTAAAGGTCTATTCGGAGGGAAATCGAAAGAACAAAAAGCGGCGGAAGAAGCCGCGAGGAAAGCAGCAGAAGCGGCGGCACTGCGTGTTACTGAATTAACACAACAAGGCGTGCAAGGGTTAAAAGACCTACGCAGTGAGGCACAAAAAAATGGGGAACTGCTTCCACAGCATTTGGAACCGTATTTAGAGGCATTACGGGAAGCCGGGAAGCTCACAGAAATTGATAAAAATTTACTGATGGACATGGCAGAAGAAGCCCATGTGGACTTTGAAGGGATGAAAGGGGCGGCTGAAAAATATGGGATTGAACTCAGTAAACTTGGCCCCGCATTTGATGAAGCCCGTTTACATAAAGCCGCAACCGTCTTAGCAAAAGATTGGGAAATTTTAACGAAGGGTGGGGCAGATGTTGATGCCGTGATTGACGGCATGGGCGATTCAGTACAAGAGTTGGTGACGGATGCGTTAAAAGCTGGGCAAGATATTCCCCACAACTTAAAGCCAATCATTTCAGCCATGATTGACCAAAAAACGCTTGTTGACTCCAACGGTGAGGCTTTTACCGATCTGGGCCAGTTAGATTTTGCCACGCCCATTGCCAAAAGATTTGAAGCGTTAATTACAAAGATTGATGAATTGATCAGTAAGTTAATAGGGCCAGATAATTCAGCAACCGCCGCCACCGAAAAGTTAAAAGATGAATTGAATAACTTACCTGATCCAACAGTATCCATAGCATTTGATTACGATCTACCGGAGTTTGATTTTGGAAATCCAGATGCTACATGGTCTGGGCCATCCTATGCCCACGGCAGCGGAGGGGTGAGAGATTTCGGATCTGGGACGTTGGCGATGCTGCACGGGCGTGAAGCCGTGGTACCAGAGGGTCAGGCGGGATCGGGTGACCTCGCGCAAATGGATCAACGGCTTGCCAGTATTGAACGGTTACTGCGCGATCAGCCGCGTGAATTGGGGCTAATTGTTTCTGACAATTTAGCAATGGTGCGTTGATGGGCGCAGCCGGAGAAGTAAAGGTTGAGGTTGAAACAGCAACCGATGTGTGGACGGACATTACTGATGACACTCTCGCGGTCGAAGGGTTACAGATTCGCTTTGGGATCAGCGGCGACAAACCGCTTGACGCCGTGGCGGGCAGCGGAGAGGCGACGTTTACCGTCAGCGGCCGCAAGTATTCCTTTAATCATGCCGACGTGTTGAGTGGCTGGCAATTCGGCGCTGGCATACGGATCACCATGTATCGCACGAGCGACGCGGCGCAGGCGATCTCGTCCATCACGCGGAGCAGTTCAACAGCCACTGTTACTACGTCAGGCAGTCACGGGTACAGTACTGGAAACTGGATCACGATTGCCGGGGCCGGGGAGTCGCAATATAACGGGATTTTCCAGATCACCAAAACAGCGGCAACAACATTTACGTATGCTGTTCCCGGCACACCGTCCACGCCAGCCAGCGGCACCAAAACAGCACGGATCGGCTATGTCAAACATCGCGGGAAATTGCGCGTGGCTAATCCCGCACCAGGGCAATACCAGCTACCGCTGGTGCGCGTGGTGAGTTACGACGGCATCCGAGATTTAGCCGAAGCCACGCTGCGTGAGATTGCCATCCAAGTCAATAAGACTGAAAGCGAATTGCTGACGGCGGTCTGCGATGCGGTGCCGAGCAGCGCACAACCCCTAGCCCGTGATTTTGCGACAGGCGTGGAGACGTTT
>Ga0208181_1000804_pt1 | contig 13929 bp, 12 predicted proteins | sample MalvirDeepMed_s6_FD_184244 | JGI IMG/M metagenome (GOLD analysis project Ga0208181, IMG submission 184244) | Marine viral communities from the Global Malaspina Expedition - Malaspina viral metaG DeepMed_s6 (SPAdes) (version 2) | ecosystem: Environmental > Aquatic > Marine > Oceanic | place... | reverse complement strand
GAGGCTGCGGGCCTGCGCCTCGCCGAGCCCGAGGATGGTGATGCGGTCGGCGATGACATAGAGCAGCACCGCCAGCGCCGCGATCGCCCAGAGCCATTCGTAGCGCCCGATCATCACGCCCGAGAATTCGCCGAGCTGCCAGGCGCCGAGGAACTGCATCAGGTCGGTGGCCCAGGCGATGTAGACGCAGATCGCGCCGATGATGCCGCCATAGACGATGCCCACGATGGGCAGCAGCATCGGGTCCTCGCGCGGCAGGCGCGCCGCAAGCGCGAGGTAGCCGATCATGCCCAGCAGCGCCGAGGCCGCCGCGATCAGCATCTTGCCGGCCACCGCCAGTCCGGGGGCGATCAGCGTCACGGCAAGCAGACCCAGCATCGAGGCCTCGGGCGCGCCGGTCAGCGACGGCTCGACCAGCCGGTTCTGAACCACCTGCTGGACCACCACCCCCGCCAACGCGAGCCCGGCCCCGGCGAGCAGTGCTGCGGCGGTGCGCGGGATGCGGCTCACCATCAAGAGCCAGCCCGCGTCATCGCCGAACGACGCCGCCCCAAGCGACAGACTGACCACGACGAGCGCGGCCAGCAGGGCGAAGGTGAGGGTCCAGAGGCGCAATGCGGGTCAGCTCTCGCTGTCGGCGCCGAAGGCCGAGATGATCTCATCGAGCGTGTGCATCATCGAGCTGGCACCGCCGCCCGAGATATACAGGGGCGCGGCGTCGAGATAGACGATCTGGCCTTCCTGCGCCGCGGTGCTGCGCGCCACCAGCGGATTGTCGAGGGTCGCGGCCGCGGCCTCGCCGTCGGCGCCGATGGCGGCGGCGCGGTCGATCACCAGCAGCCAGTCCGGATCGGTCTCGGCGATGAATTCGAAGGAGATCGCCTGCCCGTGGGTGTCGTCCGACAGCCCCGGATGCGCTTCGGGAAGGTCGAGCGCGCCATGCAGCCAGCCGAAGCGGCTGTTGGCACCATAGGCCGAGATCTTGCCGCCATTGGTCAGCAGGATGAGCCCGTCGCCCTTGCCTGCGACGGCGGCGCGGGCCTCCTCGATCTTGGCGTCGAGGGTCTCGGTCAGTGCGGCAGCCTCGTCTTCCTTGTCGAACAGCGTCCCGTAGGCGGCGATCCGGTCGCGCGCCTGCGCCACCATGTCCTCGCCCCAGATCGTCATGTCGATGGTGGGGGCGATCTGGCTCAGCGGCTCACGCTGGGTGGAAGAGCGCCCGCCGACCACGATCAGGTCGGGCTGCATCACCGCGAGCGTTTCGAAATCCGGCTCGAACAGCGTGCCGACCACCTCGGCCGATGCGATCACCTCGTCAATGCCGTCGAGGTAGAGCGGGCTTGGCAGGCCGGCGATCGGCTGGCCGAGCGCCGTGATGGTGTCGACGGCAGGCGCGTCGAAGACGACGACGCTTTCGGGCGAATGGGGCACCTCCGTCGCGCCGGCGGCGGTCTCGATGGTCACGTCATGGGCAAAGGCGGAGGCGGCGGTGGTGCAGGCAAACAGCCCTGCAAGCAGCAGAGGACGCATGGGGAGGCTCCCGGTCGTTGATGGGTGCGTGGCTTGGCGTCGGCCGGCTTCGCTAGGATGCCCGTCTGATAACGGATTGTTTATTCACCCTGCAATGCGGTAGCCGACATAAAAGATCAACTTTTGGAGTGCAGCCATGACCCTGCATCAAACCGGCACGTTTCAGACGCCGCAGGCGTCGAAATACCTCCAGCAGCTTTGCAGGCATTTCGCCCACAAGGTTGCCGTGGAGTATGACGCATCGCAGGGCCGCGCCGCGCTGCCGCCGGGCCCGGCGGTTCTCAGCGCCAGTGCCGAGTTGCTTCGCGTCGAGATCAGCGCCGAGACCGAGGCCGACCTCGCACGCGCGCGCTTCATCATCGACGACCACCTCAAGCGCTTCGCTTTCCGCGAGGGCTGCGAGGGCATGAGCTGGGTCTGATCTGCAGCCGGCGCAACAGATAGGGGCGGGCCCTGCGAACCGCCCCTTTCGCGTTTCGTCTCGGCACCCGCGTCATAAGCGCAGTGTCGCGGTCACGGGGAAGGTGCGTCCCGGCTCGGTGATCTGATGCCGGCGCCGGGGCTGTCCGGGGTTCCCGGTCGGACGGGCGAGGAGGGCGTCGTGCTGGTTGGCTGACGTGCCGCGGGGCGGCGGTAGGCTCTTGTCGGATCGGTCTCGACATAGCGCTGCGTCTGCGGCGCGCGGGTCTGCTCTGCCCGGATCGTCAGCGCGCCAGCGCCAGCAGGCCGGTCACGTCGAGATGGGTCTCCATGTGCCGGGCAAGCCCGTCGAGCACCGCCTCGACCGTGCTGTCGTATCGGCCCGCACTCTGCGCCCCGAAACCGCCGAGCCACGCGGCGCGGAAGCCATCGTCGCGGAACATGCCGTGCAGGTAGCTCCCCGCGATGCGGCCATCGGGGGTCGCCGCGCCCTCCGGCTGCCCTGCGACATGGGCGAAGGGGCGGGCGCGGTCCGGGCCCTCGCTGCGGCCGATGTGGATTTCGTAGCCGCGGAACTCGCGGCCTGTCGCCGCGTGGGTGGCGCGGGTCTCGGTGAGGCGCTTGTCGCCGGTCATCACCGTGTCGATCTCGAGCAGGCCGAGGCCCGGCGTGGTGCCGGGCGCTCCTTCGATGCCGTCGGGATCGGCAACGCTGCGGCCGAGCATCTGGTAGCCGCCGCAGATCCCCAGCACATGCCCGCCGCGCCGCACATGCGCGGCAAGGTCCACATCCCAGCCCTGCGCCCGCAGGAAGGCGAGGTCGCCGCGGGTCGACTTGCTGCCGGGCAGGATCACCAGATCGGCGTCGCCGGGAATGGCCCGGCCCGGCCCCAGCATCGTGAGCCGCACCCCGGGCTCCTGCGCCAGCGGGTCGAGATCGTCGAAATTGGCGATGCGCGACAGCGCGAGGCAGACCACGTGCAGCCCCTCGGTGCGGCGCGGCGTGTGGATGTCGACCGCGTCTTCGGCGGGCAGTTTCCACGCCTCCGGAAACCACGGCAGGGTGCCGAAACCGGGCCAGCCGGTGCGGGCCTCGATCATCCGGTAGCCATCGTCGAAGAGCGAGACATCGCCACGGAAGCGGTTGATCAGGAAGCCTTTCACCATCGCCGCATCGCCCGGGTCGAGCACCGCCTGCGTGCCGACGATCTGCGCGATGACGCCGCCCCGGTCGATATCGCCGGCAAGCACCACCGGCACCTGCGCGGCGCGCGCAAAACCCATATTGGCGATGTCGCGAGGACGGAGGTTGATCTCTGCCGGGCTGCCCGCGCCCTCGACGATCACCAGATCGTGCCGGGCGCGGAGCCGGGCGAAGCTGTCGAGCACCGCCTCGAGCAGACGGGGCTTCAGCGCGCCGTAGTTGCGCGCCTCGCTGGTCGCGACCCGCTTGCCCTGCACCACCACCTGCGCGCCGGTGTCGGTCTGGGGCTTCAGCAGCACCGGGTTCATGTCGCTGTGCGGCGCCAGCCCGCAGGCCAGCGCCTGCAGCGCTTGGGCGCGGCCGATCTCGCCGCCATCGGCGGTCACGGCGGCGTTGTTGGACATGTTCTGCGGCTTGAACGGTGCCACGTCGAGGCCGCGCCGGCGGGCCGCCCGGCACAGTCCCGCGACCAGAAGCGACTTGCCCACGTTGGAGCCGGTGCCCTGGATCATCAGCGCGGTCATGGCGGGCTCAGGCGTCGGGCTTGCGGCGGGCGCGGATCAGCGTGTGCTGGCTGACGATCTCGTAGCCCAGCCGCGCCACCAGTTCGGCGCGCAGGCGGTTGATCTCGTCGCTGGTGATCTCGATCACCTCGCCGGTGTCGATATCGACAAGGTGGTCGTGATCGGCAGAGGGCATGACCTCGAAGCGGGCCGGCTCGTTCTCGAAGCTCAGGCGCTGGATCAGCCCCGCCTCCTCGAGCGCCGAAAGCGTGCGGTAGACCGTGGCGAAGGAGACCGAGCCGTCGATCTCGCGGGCGCGGGTGAAGACCTCGTCGGCATTGGGATGGTCCTGCGCCCGCATCAGGATCGACAGCACGCGCAGACGCTGCTGTGTCACGCGCAGCCCCGCGGCGCGGAGCGCCTCGGCGAAGTCGGTTGTTTCCGCAGTCATGCACCCTGTCCGTTGTCCTGAATGGCCCTCTTGGTACCGCCGCCGCGCTGGGCTTGCAAGAAAAGGGCGGCGATTCGCGGCCGGCACCCCTCGGGAGGGGCGGTCGGGGCGCGGCGCATTGCCACAAACACCGTGTCGCCGAGCCGCGCCGACGCGCCGGTTCCCAGCCCGTGCCGCGACGCGCGGTTTCCTTCGCGATTTCCTAGAGGAGACGCCTGTTTCGCATGGGAGGCGGCGGTTTCCCCGGCAGCGCATTTGGCGCTGATGCCGCGGCCGCGTGCACGATATCTCACGCAATCGGCAGAAAGATTCGCTTGCTTTGTCGGATCGGGGGGCGTAGCTCCAGCGGCGGGACACCCCTCCCCAACGAGGGGCATCTATCTGGAAGGTTAGGCAGATATGGCTACCAAGCACCCGTCCACGCGGCCGGCAAACCCGCGTTTTTCTTCTGGCCCCTGTGCCAAGATCCCCCAGTATTCGCTGGATATGCTCGCCGATGCTCCGCTCGGCCGCTCGCACCGTGCCAAGGTCGGCAAGGACAAGCTGAAAGCGGCGATCGAGGGCACCCGCGAGATCCTGAACATCCCCGCTGACTACAAGATCGGCATCGTGCCCGCCTCCGACACCGGCGCCGTCGAAATGGCGATGTGGTCGATGCTCGGCGCCCGCAAGGCCACCATGGTGGCGTGGGAAAGCTTCGGCGCGGGCTGGGTCACCGACGTGGTCAAGCAACTCAAGATCGACGCCGAGGTGAAGACCGCCGATTACGGCGAGATCGTCGACTTCGCCGAGATCGACTTCGACACCGACGTCGTCTTCACCTGGAACGGCACCACCTCCGGCGTGCGCGTGCCGAACGGCGACGCGATCCCCGCCGACCGCGAGGGTCTGACGATCTGCGACGCCACCTCGGCGGCCTTCGCGCAGGACCTGCCGTGGGACAAGCTCGACGTGACCACTTTCTCCTGGCAGAAGGTGATGGGCGGCGAAGCGGCGCACGGCATGCTGATCCTCAGCCCGCGCGCCGTCGAGCGGCTGGAAAGCTACACCCCCGCGTGGCCGCTGCCGAAGATCTTCCGCCTGACCAAGGGCGGCAAGCTGATCGACGGCATCTTCACCGGCGCGACGATCAACACCCCCTCCATGCTGGCGGTCGAGGATTACCTCGTGGCGCTCGAATGGGCCCGCAAGATCGGCGGCCTGCCGGAGCTGATGAAGCGCGCCGACACCAACGCCAAGGTGCTCTGGGATTTCTGCGACCGCAACGACTGGATCGCCAACCTCGCGGAGGATCCGGCGACGCGCTCGAACACCAGCGTGTGCCTCAAGTTCACCGATGACCGCATCCAGGACGGCGCGGCCTTCGCCAAGGCGGTGGCCAAGAAGCTCGAGGATTACAACGCCGCCTATGATGTCGGCGCGTATCGCGATGCTCCCGCCGGCCTGCGCGTCTGGTGCGGTGCCACGGTCGAGGCGTCGGATGTCGAGGCGCTGACCCTCTGGCTCGAATGGGCCTTCGAGGACGTGCTCGAAGCGCAGACCGCGACCGCGTGATCCGCAAGGGTGGGCGATGCGCCCACCCGACCCCCCTCAAGAATACCTGAATGACAGTGCGGAGCGGGCGCGAGCGCCCACCGCTTTCTCTCATCATATCCAAAGGACAAGCCCAATGGCCCCCAAGGTTCTCGTTTCCGACAAGCTTTCCGAAACCGCCGTGCAGATCTTCCGTGACCGCGGCATCGACGTCGATTTCATGCCCGATCTCGGCAAGGACAAGGACAAGCTCGCCGAGGTGATCGGCCAGTATGACGGCCTCGCCATCCGCTCGGCCACCAAGGTGACCCCGACCATCCTCGAGCACGCCACCAAGCTCAAGGTCGTGGGCCGCGCCGGCATCGGCACCGACAATGTCGACAAGGAAGCGGCCTCGAAGAAGGGCGTGATCGTGATGAACACGCCGTTCGGCAACATGATCACCACCGCCGAGCACGCCATCGCGATGATGTTCGCCGTGGCCCGCCAGATCCCCGCAGCCGACGCCTCGACGCAGGCCGGCAAGTGGGAAAAATCGCGCTTCATGGGCACCGAGCTCACCGCCAAGACCCTCGGCGTGATCGGCGCCGGCAATATCGGCGGCATCGTCTGCGACCGCGCCCGCGGCCTGAAGATGAAGGTCGTGGCCTACGATCCCTTCCTGTCGGAAGAGAAGGCGGCGCAGATGCAGGTCGAGAAGGTCGAGCTCGATGAGCTGCTGCGCCGCGCCGATTTCATCACCCTGCACGTGCCGCTGACCGACGGCACCCGCAACATCCTGTCGAAGGAAAACCTCGAAAAGACCAAGAAGGGCGTGCGCATCATCAACTGTGCCCGCGGCGGTCTCGTCGACGAGGCCGCCCTGGCCGAGCTGATCCAGTCGGGCCACGTGGCCGGCGCCGCCTTCGACGTGTTCGCCGAGGAACCCGCCAAGGAAAACCCGCTCTTCGGTCTGCCGAACGTGGTCTGCACGCCGCACCTCGGTGCCTCGACCACCGAGGCGCAGGAGAACGTCGCCCTGCAGGTGGCCGAGCAGATGTCGGACTACCTGCTCACCGGCGCCGTCAGCAACGCGCTCAACATGCCGTCGGTGACCGCCGAGGAAGCCAAGGTCATGGGCCCGTGGATCAAGGTGGCCGAGCATCTCGGCGGCTTCATCGGCCAGATGACCGAAGAGGCGGTGAAGGCGATCAACATCACCTATGACGGCGAGGCCGCCACGATGAACCTCGAGGCGCTGAACTGCGCGCTGATCGCGGGCATCATGAAGGCCAGCAGCCCCGAGGTGAACATGGTCTCCGCGCCGGTCATCGCCAAGGAGCGCGGCATCCAGATCGCCACCACCCGTCAGGAGCAGTCCGGCGTGTTCGAGGGTTACATCAAGGTCGCCGTGACCACCGAGAAGCGCGAGCGTTCGATCGCCGGCACCGTGTTCTCGGATGGCAAGCCGCGCTTCATCCAGATCAAGGGCATCAACATCGATGCCGAGGTCGGCGAGCACATGCTCTACACCACCAACGAGGACGTGCCGGGCATCATCGGCAAGCTCGGCACCATGCTGGGCGAGCACAAGGTCAACCTTGCCAACTTCACCCTCGGCCGCTCGGCGCAGGGCGGCGAGGCCATCGCCATCGCCTATCTCGACGAGGCCATGGATGCCTCGGTGGTCGAGGCGCTCAAGGCGACCGGCCTGTTCCGTCAGGTGAAGCCGCTCGAGTTCGACGTGGTCTGATCCCCGGTCCATCGGACACCCCTTGCAGCGCCGCCCCTCGGGGCGGCGTTTTGCGTTCTGGCAGGGGAGGGCTGGCCGCGATCAGCGCTAACATTTTCCGCAGGCCCGGTTGCGCTGCGCTGCGGCAGGCGGCATCTAGAGGGGGACGAAAAGGACTTACATCATGCATCCCATTTTCGCGATCGGCGACATTCACGGTCAGATCGACGAGCTCAAGAAGGCGCTGGACCTCACCCTCAAGGACGAGGCCGCCGGCGCTCCCACCGTGTTTCTCGGAGATTTCGTGGATCGTGGTCCCGACAGCCGGGGCGTGATCGACCTTCTCATGCAGGGGCAGGCAGAGGGCCGTCCCTGGACCTGTATCATGGGCAACCATGACCGCTTCCTGCTGCGCTATCTCGAGAACCCGGCCTATCAGGACCCGCAGGTCAGCCGTCCGCTGCTCTATACCGATCCGCCGATCGGCGGCGACAAGACGCTGGCCTCCTACGGGGTCGACATGGATCCGCGCCGCAGCGCCGAGGAGATCCACGCCGACGCGCTCCAGGCGGTGCCGCAGGCGCATCGCGACTGGATCGCCGCGCTGCCGCGGCTGTACGAGACCGAGGAGCAGATCTTTGTCCATGCCGGGCTGCGCCCGGGCGTGCCGCTCGACCAGCAGGTCGAGGACGACCTGCTCTGGATCCGCAAGCCGTTCCTCGAGCACACGGGCGATTTCGGCCGGCTGGTGGTGCACGGCCATACCGCGCTGGATCTGCCGCAGCTCTATTCCAACCGGCTCAACCTCGATGGCGGCGCCGGCTACGGGCGCCCGCTTTTGCCAGCGGTGCTACTGGGCCGCGACGCCTTCCTTCTCGGGCCCTTCGGACGCGCCCGGCTTTAGGGCGCACCACGCGTCATACTGCGACAGGAACACCCGGCCCGAGAGATCGTGCAGGAAGTGCGAGCGTTGCAGCCGGTCCATCACCGGCCCCTTCACTTCGGTCAGGTGCAGGGTGATGCGCTGTTCGGCGAGGCGACGGTTCAGCTCCTCGAGCGTCTCGAGCGCGCTGTGGTCGACCTCGTTCACGGCGGGGAACATCAGCACCACGTGGTCGAGCGCCTCGCATTTCGCAACCCGTCCCAGCACGTAATCCTCGAGGAAGCGCGCATTGGCGAAATAGAGGCTCTCGTCCACGCGCAGGGTTAGCACGCCGGGCAGGGTGTCGACCTTGTGGCGCAGCACGTTGCGGAAGTGCTGCGTGCCCGGCACCAGCCCGACCTCGGCCACGTGCGGCTTCGAAGTCTTGTAGAGATGCAGGAAGATCGACAGCAGCACCCCTGCCGAGACACCGACCTCGACGCCGACCAGCAGGGTCAGAACGATGGTGGCGGTGACGGCGGCGAAGTCGACCTTGGAGTAGGCCCATGTCTTCTTCAGGATCGAGAGATCGACGAGGCTCAGCACCGCGACGATGATGGTGGCGGCCAGCGTTGCCTTGGGCAGGAAGAACAGCAGCGGGGTGAGCACCAGCGTCGCGAGGCCGATGCCCACGGCGGTATAGGCGCCCGCGGCCGGGGTCTCGGCGCCGGCGTCGAAGTTCACCACCGAGCGCGAGAAGCCGCCGGTGACCGGGAAGCCGCCCGAGATCGCCGAGGCGATGTTCGAGGTGCCAAGCCCGATCAGCTCCTGGTCCGGGTCGATGCGCTGGCGCCGCTTGGCGGCCAGCGTCTGCGCGACCGAGACCGACTCGACGAAGCCGATGATCGAGATCAGCACCGCCGGCAGCAGCAGCGTCTGCCACATCGACAGGTCGAAGGACGGGGCCGAAAGCGGCGGCAGCCCGGTCGGCACCTCGCCCACCAGCTGCACGCCGCGCTCACCGAGGCCGAAGGCCCACGCGGCCAGCGTGGTCACCACCACCGCCGCGACCGGACCCGCCTTGGCTAGGATGTCGGCCATGCGCGGGCCAAGGCCCGCCTTGCGCAGCAGCGGCTTCAGCCCCTTGCGGACCCAGAACAGGAAGGCGGTGGCCGAGACGCCGATCCCCAGCGTGATCAGGTTGGTCTCGCCGATATGCGCGATGATCGAGATCACCAGCTCGACCAGCGTGTGGCCGCCGGCGTCGATGCCGAAGATATGCCTGAGCTGCGAGGCGGCGATCAGCACGCCCGAGGCGGTGATGAAGCCCGCAATCACCGGGTGCGACAGGAAGTTGGCAAGAAAGCCCAGCTTCAGCACGCCGAGCAGCGTCAGGAACAGGCCCGAGAGAAAGGCCAGCGTGATGGCGGCGAGCGCGATCTCGCCGGGCGTGGAGAGGCCGAGCTGCCCGATGGCGGTGGCGGTCATCAGCGAGACCACCGCGACGGGCCCCACCGCGAGCGCCCGCGAGGTGCCGAAGATCGCATAGGCCACCAGCGGCAGGATCGAGGCATAGAGCCCCATCTCGGGAGGCAGGCCGGCGAGCAGCGCATAGGCCAGCGATTGCGGGATCAGCATGATCGTCACGATCACCGCCGCCACCAGATCCGAGCTTGCCGTGTCGCGGGAGTAGTCCCGCGCCCATGTCAGGATCGGAAGATAGCGAAAGAGCGTCTCGCGGGTGGCGCGCGCCTTGGGCATGAAAGCTGTCCTGCAGATCGGTGGCAGAGACGGCGCCCGGGAATAGCCGCCGTGGTGTCTCTAGATATATTCGGCATGCAGAATTTGTGAAGGGAGAAATGGGATAGGAGTGTCATGGATTTTCCGTAGGAGGGAAATTGGTCTAGAATACGCTCTCTATATGGAAGGATGTTCTTGTGGCCCCGGTCCGGGACGGACCGCGATGATCTCCGCAGGTCGTGCCGTCCTGTCCGTGCCGCGCGCGGAGCCGGTCGCTGCTTGCGAGAGCAAGGCGCGAGGCCGTCGCAGTCGCTTGGGGGCACCGGTCGTGCCCAGCGTCTCGGCAGGGCCGTCGGGCTTGCTCCGGTCGGGCCTTCTGGGCCGGCGACACGGCGAGGTTCGCGGCGTCCGTCCGAAACGAAAAACGCCGCCCCGAGGGGCGGCGTTTCGCGATACCGAAAGGCGTGGGCTCAGAAGCCGAGGCCTTCGTATTTCTTCTTGAACTTCGACACGCGGCCACCGGTGTCCATGAGGCGCGAGGTGCCGCCGTTCCAGGCCGGGTGCACGGTCGGGTCGACGTCGAGCGACAGGGTGTCGCCTTCGCTGCCCCAGGTGGTGCGGGTCTGGTAGATGGTGCCGTCGGTCATCTTGACGTCGATGACGTGGTACTCGGGGTGAATGCCCTTTTTCATGACGTCGCTCCTTATGCGCCGGCGCCGGCGAGCGGCTTGTAGTTGGTGTCTTCCGCGATGCGGGCGGATTTGCCGCGACGCGAGCGGAGGTAGTAGAGCTTGGCGCGACGGACGCGGCCGCGGCGCACGACGGTGATCGACTCGATGTTGGTCGAGTACAGCGGGAACACGCGCTCCACGCCTTCACCGAAGGAAATCTTGCGGACGGTGAACGAACCCGCGATGCCCGAGCCGTTCTTGCGGCTGATGCAGACGCCTTCGTAGTTCTGCACACGGGTACGGGTGCCTTCGGTCACCTTGTAGCCGACGCGCACGGTGTCGCCGGGCTTGAAGTCGGGGATGTCTTTCCCCAGGGCGGCAATCTGTTCCGCCTCGAGCTGTGCGATCAGATCCATCTGACCTTCTCCTTATTCTTCACGGTTTTCCCGCGGGTGATGTCCTGGGCAGAGCTGTGCAGGCACAGATGCGTCGGCTGTTCTTTGTTTTGTGGCGGCGCTCTGCAGCAGGTCTGCCGGCAGCTCGGTCACCAATGCCACACGGCCCCGAGTCGCCCCGAAGCCGTGAATGCGCCCTGTTAAGCCGCCTTGGCCCGCAAATCAAGGGGTTTCAGCGCGGGCGGGCCCGGCTCAGCGCGTGGTCTTCCGGCTCTCGGTACGCGCCTGTTCATGCGCCTCCCAGAGGTCGGGGCGCCGGGCCCGGGTGATCTCTTCCGATCGCTGCCGGCGCCACTTCTCGATCTCGCCGTGATGGCCCGAAAGCAGCACCGGCGGGATCTCGTGGCCCTGCCATTCGGCGGGGCGGGTGTATTGCGGATGCTCGAGCAGCCCGTCCGAAAAGCTCTCCTCCTCGATCGAGGAGGCATTGCCGAGCACGCCGGGCAGCAGGCGCACGGTGGCGTCGAGCATGGCTTGCGCGGCAAGCTCGCCGCCGGTCAGAACGTAATCCCCGAGCGAGACCTCCGTGACGCCGTAGTGATCGAGCACCCGCTGGTCGAGCCCCTCGAACCGGCCGCAGATCAGTGTGACGCCCGGCGCCTGCGCCAGCCGGCGCGCCATGGGCTGGTCAAAACGGCGTCCCCGCGGGGACAAATAGATGATCGGCGCGGCGCCCGGGATCTTGCGCCGGGCGGTTTCGAGGGCGCGGCCCATCACGTCGGGGCGCAGCACCATGCCGGCACCGCCCCCCGCTGGGGTGTCGTCGACATTGCGGTGCTTGCCCTCGCCGAACTCGCGCAGGTTCACCGCATCGAGCTGCCAGATCCCGTCCTGCAGCGCCTTGCCGGTCAGCGACAGGCCGAGCACGCCCGGAAAGGCCTCGGGGAAGAGGGTGATGACCTGCGCGGTCCACGCGCGGGCCAGCGCCGGGCGGTCGGTCATCAGCTCGCGCGGTGTCAGGCTCGGGCGGATGGTCTTGCGACCGTGGGATTTGGGTGTCTCGCTCATGCGCCTGCTGTAGCCGCACCGGCGAGGCGGCTCAAGCGGCGTGCGGTCATGCCGTCTCGATATAATGCTCGATGCGCGGCGATGCCGTCATCCGGCCTGCGCGAAGATCCCAGTTGTCGCGGTGGCGGGGGGACGCGCCGTGATACGCGACGAAGATCCCGGTGGGGTCGGGCCATCGCGGGCGACCGGTCTGCTCTGCAAGCCTGTCGAGCTCGGAGGATAGCGCCGATGCCGCGCGGCTCGCCGCATCAGCAGGTGCCAATCCCAGCCTGCGTCCGGTATAGCGCCCGGCATTCCAGTCACGGATCACGCCGCCCAGCCCGTCGAGCCACGCGGTCTCGCCGTGGCGCAGGGCGCTGGTGATACGGCCCGCCTCGGCGATGCGGCCGAGATAGAGCGCGACGCTGGCGCGCTCGCAGTCCGGCTGCCGGGCACACCAGAGCGCGGCGCGGGCCTGCGCGGGATCGGCGAGGTCATGTTCGGCAATCACCTTGTGCCACAGGTCGGGGTCGGGGGCGGTCATCGCGCGCAGCGCGTCGACGAGCGCGCGGCCCTCCTCGGTGGCGGCCTGCTCCCAGAGCATCGTCGTGGCGCGGAAGGCATCTCTCTGGCGCTCGAAGCGCTGGCGGCGCGCGTCGATCGCGCGCATCTGGTCGCGGATGGCGAGGACCATGTCGGGCCTGCGAAAGCGTTGCGCCAGTTCGCCCGCGCGGCAGGGGGTGGCAGAGATCAGCTCCCGCAATAGCCACAGGGCCTGGAGTTGCCTGTCGTTGAGCTGGTGCACGGTCTCGGCGTTCCAGGTCCGCAGGATACGCCCGAACACCCGGCGGCGCGCCTGCGCGGTGGTTTCGGGCTCGTGCGGGATCACGGCCTCCCCACGCTCTTGGGGCGCTTCGAGATAGGCGACCAGCTCCTTGCGGAGCGTGGCCGGAGCGGGAAGGTCGCGAGGGGGGCGGCGATACGCGGCGTTCGTCAGAAGCGCGGGCGTCGCCGCGGCTTTCACGCGCAGGCCTCGGCGCGGAAACTGTGCGGCGAACAGGGCAAGCGCCGTCGCCACACCGATGCCGGAAAGAACCGTGACCTGCATCACGACCACCGATCCGGCGCGCCGGGAAGGCTGAGCACCATCGGCGCCAAAGCTGTCGAGACGCAAAACAAAACAACGCGTTTAATCGCCGGGACCACGTGATGCCCCCTTTTACCAAGAACCTGTCTCAAATTGATTCTGATTATGGCGATTTATTGCCGGCAGAGGGATGTTTTTTTGATCTATTTACTATTTCGTAACGATTCCGGGTCACTGGCCCTCTTTATTCGCGATTCGGCGCAGGGTCTTCTTGGCTTCGCGCAGGGCGTCGTCGCCGAGCGCGCTGCGGTTGAGCGCCACGAAGACCTCGTCGAGACCGGCAACTGGCTGGGCATTCACCGGCGGCAGGATCGTCAGAGCCTCTCGGACCTCAGGCAATAGCCCGAGAAGATCGAGCAAAGGCGCAAGCGGGCCCTCGCGCCGGGCGCGGCTGACGTCGAGCGATTCCGACAGCACGCGCGCCGGTGACACCGCGGTTGCCACCGCCTCGACGATCCTGTCGAGATCCGTGGCCACCTCGGGCCGCGTGGCGTAGCGATCAAGGTCGTCGGTCAGCCGGGTGCTGCGCAGGTTCTGCCACCAGGTCGAGCGCAGCCAGGTGTCGCTGTCCCGGGTCGAGAAGAAAAATACAAGATCGAGAGTGTCGCCGAACCGGTGCCGCGCGTTCTCGGCGATCACCGACATGATCAGCGGCGCGGCATGATAGCCGGGACGGCGCCGGCGGCCGGGCAGGTGGCCCGACAGATCCTCGGAGG
>Ga0208181_1000803_pt1 | contig 13951 bp, 10 predicted proteins | sample MalvirDeepMed_s6_FD_184244 | JGI IMG/M metagenome (GOLD analysis project Ga0208181, IMG submission 184244) | Marine viral communities from the Global Malaspina Expedition - Malaspina viral metaG DeepMed_s6 (SPAdes) (version 2) | ecosystem: Environmental > Aquatic > Marine > Oceanic | place... | reverse complement strand
ATGCTGAGAACGGTAAGCTGAAACAGCTTGAACCGTTAGGGCAATTACTGGAATCTCGCCCAGACCTAGTTGATTTATTGCAGAACAACATCAACAGATCGCAAGCAAAGCAAAAAGCATCTAAACCAGCACTGCCGGAAGAGGATTTTAACCCTTGGGAAGCCTACTACAAGCCGGGTTCACAATCATATGAATTTCGTAAGAATCAAGAATTAGACCTTACGAATCAGGTTGTGGGTCAGGCATTGCAAAGGCAGGAGCGTCAAATGGCGGAACAAATGACCTACAACAACACGGTTAATGAATTACGTAATACATACAAATTTTCAGATGATGATGTGAGTAATTTTATGCAGTTTGTTACACAACCGAAGGAACAGGTAGGTTTGCCTAATCTTGTAAAACTATACCGTGACGTCAATAAAGGCGGCATGGTAAGTGATACAGCACAGGCAGTAACCGCCGCGAAGAATGCTCCGCGTAGCCCCGGCGCCATACAAGGTGCACCACCTCAGGCAAAATCAGATGTTGATAAAGTCTGGGAGAGTGTAATGGGCGTGGGGGATAAAACGGTATTTTGATAACAAATAACTCACGGAGATAGAAAATGGCTATTACTAGCGGAACTCTAAAGAGTAGTGCGATTACCGCGGCCGCAACTTCGGCTGGTGTGGGGCAAGCCCCAGATCAACGACGGTTGTATGACTTTGGTGATCGTGTTGCTGAATTATCTCCAGAAGAGTCACCGTTCTTTGTATATCTAAATAAAGTAGCGAAAGCACCAACGAATGATCCTGTATTCCGGTTTCTGGAAAACAGGTCGCGGATTGATTGGACAAGTAGGACATTCCTATTATCTGCCAATGTTAATGGCGGTTCAGCTGTAAGTGCTGGTAGTTCTTACCAGTTTACGGTTGATACCCCTAATGATGGTAGTGGTTCGGTTGATTATCTTGTAAAAGGTATGGTGTTTGCTGTGCAGACCCTTGATTCTACAGCAGGTGTTTCATACGCCTCTGTCAGGATTGATTCTGCTCCGGCTGATCAGGGAAGTGAAACGGTCTTTACTGGCCGAGTTATAGCTCTCCCTAATTCCAGTTTTGGTTCTGGTTACAATATTATGTCAGACAATGACAAATGTCAGGTTGTTGGTACTTCTTTTGAAGAAGGTACTGGTTCACCTGATGTCTGGTCAGATAGTCTTGATGATGATTTTGGTTATACCCAGATTTTCAAAACAGCGGCTGAGTTGACAAACACAGCTATTGCTACCAATTACAGAGGATATGCCAATGAATGGCAACGAGTCTGGAATCAAAAACTGAGAGAACATAAGGTTGACATTGAAAGAGCAATGTTATTTGGACAAAGAGCACGTATCAGCGGTATTCAGTATTCTGAAGGTATCGTCGGTCATATTACGGCCAACGCGGCACCGAAAGCTGACAATAGTGCACTGTCTTATTCTTCTGGTTCACCCTATAGCAGGACTGTTGCTTCCGCAGAGTTCACTTACGATTTATTTTTAAGTGACATGGAAGTTCTAATGGATCCGGCACGTGGCGGCGAATCTCAGAAGCTTGCTCTGGCAGGTTTACCTGTGATCACTCTGTTTAACAAAATGGGATCAGGTGGATTCCTTGATGGATCACTTCAATTATCAACTGATGCTGGAGCATATAAGCTCGGTATCAGTCATGAAAAAGTCAGCGGTTCTTTTGGACATAGTATCATGAAAGTTGATACTGTTCATGGATCAATTGGCGTTGTTAAAGAGCCTCTATTTAGAGGACTTGCTAACAGTTTCATGTGCTTAGTTGATATGAGCAAGGTTTCTTACAGACCTCTGGTTGGTAATGGGCTTAATCGTGATACTCACATTATTTCAAACGTACAGCAAGCTGATGAAGATTTGCGTAAAGATATGATCTTGACCGAAGCCGGTCTTGAGATTACTCTACCAGAATCTCATATGTTGTATAATTTTGAAGCAATTAGTTAAGGGAGTTAACGATGAGAGCTGATTATTTAAACGAAAATAGTGGTTCCTCTTTTGCATTAAAGAGGAAAGTTGAATTCATAAGTGCCGCACGGACACTAGACGAAGATGATAGTGGTAAAGTGTTCATGTGCGACTCTGCTGATGGAGCTTATTCCATAACATTACCTACAGCCTCTACCGGGCAAGATGGTACATATTACAAGTTTGTAGTCTGGGAAGAAACCCCGACTGCTGATATTACCATTGCCGCAGGAAGCGCTATTGTAAGTGGTGTGAATAAAGACGCAGGTGGTGACGCCGCGAATTCTACAGCAGGTACTCAAATCTCAAATGTTATTTTAGACACAACCGCACAACGTGGCGATTGGGTTAATTTAATGTTTTGGGGTGGCGAATGGGTCATGGAAGCCTTTAGCAGTATCAATAATGGTATTCAAACTTCATAATCCGAATAAATAAGGATTAGCAGTCTTTGAGGACTGTGGGGTAGATCAATAAAAGGTCTACCCCGAACCTCATAAAGTTTTTTAACAGTTAACAAGCCCATTCATGGACAGCCAGTCCTTAGGGCGGGAGGAAATATGGCACGTGGTATAAAAGCTTTAAGCAACTATACGGTTGCAGAGGCGCAAAACGCGAAGCTTGGACAAGCTGGAGCGGTTATAATAGATGGAACTGATGAGATATCAGGCCCGTTTGTTGCGGTAACAGGGTTAGAGGCTTCAGTGGTAGACACATCTGAATGTGATGTATCGTGGTTGTCTGGTACAGTACCAGCCACTTTTAAGATACCGGCAGGTGGAACTATATATGGATATTTTGCTTCTATCGAATTAGATAGCGGTTCAGTAATAGCATATTATGGCTAATGATGGGTGTATTAATTGTTCTAATCCAAACCCAGAGAATTGGTTCTATTGCAGGAAATGCGGCAAGAGATCATCTGATGTGGTGTTTAGTACAAATATGTGGATGAGAACTGAAAGAGGTAAAAGAACAGATATGGAATTTCGCAATATAACTATGGATGAACATATCAAAGAAGTGGAGGATAGTAGAAATGCCAAAGGGTAAAGGAACTTACGGGTCTAAACGCGGTAGGCCGCCAAAGAAGAAAAAGAAGTATAGTAAGAAGAGGAAGAAATAATGGCCGGCACTTTAAAAGTTAAGATAGAAGAAGAGATTATTTTAAATAATCAGAATTATGGCTCTAAAAGAACATTATCTATTGCCAGTGTAGCTGAAATATATAAAAGAGTTGTAAATGTTCCAGCGAGTGGTGATACAACCATTGCCACCTTTGCGGCGGCAGTAAGCACTTCAGATGGAGCATTTGATGTAAATGATGTACGATATATACGATTAACAAATTTAGATAGTTCTAATAGTGTAAATGTTGCTATGGTGGGGGCTAGTGATAATGCCCAGTTTGTAGTACCGGCGGGTGTTAGTTTAATGTTTGGTACTCCTGATGATTTTATGCTTGGTGAAACAGATACATCACCAGCGTTTTCAAGTTTTGAAGATTTAGCCAGTATCATAGTTGATTCTGGAACAAATTCAGTAGATGTTGAATTGTTTATAGCGAGTGTCTAATGGCTACTTTTAAAGTGCAGATTGAAGATGTTGTTGGTGCTGTTGGTGATGATACGGCACTTACTAGCTGGTTAACAGATGGGGCTAAAGAAATAATAAATTTTATGCCGGAACCGGAGTTAAGTCTGGTATCAGCTCAGCAGACGTTTACATCTGCGGCAATAGGAAGTGAAGCAGAAACATTAAATACAGGAAAGATTTCACATGTGTTCAGGAATGATGGTGATATTGACCAGCCTTGCCGACCAATACAGGCTTTATTTAAAGGTCGCGCTTCTGACCCATATGATATGCAATATGCATCTGTTACCGATCCTGTGTTTTATATTGAAAATAACAAATTAAACGCATTGCCAGATGGCGGATCATGTAAGTATTCAGAAGTACAGTATCCGGCGGTAGCTAATGGTGATAGTGCCATAAGTGTATTCCCAGATGAATACGAATATCTGGTTGTTTTATATGCGTCTGTAAAAGGTTTACAGCGTCGAATGAATGACAAGCTTGCTGACTCTGATATTACAACCGCCCTAACTGCTGTTAATACTGAACTTGACGAGCTTCAGTCAATTGCAGACAATGTTCATACTGAAATAGCTTTGGCTAATACAAATATAGATAGTGCCGTTACAGAGGTTGGTCTTTCTAAGACTGAAGTGGCTGAAGCCGCGACCCTCGTTGACTCAAATATTGATACGGCAACAGCGGCTATAGCTACAGCGGCAGGAAGAATAAATTCTGCCGTAGCTCTTGCTAACGGACAATTTGATGCGGCAGTTCTAGAGTCTGCTCAGGCCGAGTCTGAGGTAGATGACTCTAAGATTGATACTGCATTAGATTTAATTAATGCACAATCAGATAGCGCTGTTTCTGCAATATCAAGTGTTAATACAGCTTTAGGTAACGCTAATACCAGAATAGCTACGGCTAAGTCTGAGATAGATATAGCGAAAACAGAGGCGGCAGAGATAGCTACACAGACAGATAATAGTGGTGATTTTGAAACAGCATTAGATGCTATTAATACAGAATTGGATAAAGTTGACGAGGTAATTGTAGAAGCTAGTACTGAGTTTGATAAGGCTGACAATGTAATCGTTGAAGGAAGTGTAGAGGTTGACAAATCTACTGCATTATTAGATTTAGGTGAAACTGACTCTGAGGGCGCTGTTAATACAGCGGCGGCTAAGATAATAACAGAGTTGGATGAAACTCAAGCTGTGTGTGATAAGATAGATGCTGACTTGGTTCTTGCAAAGGCGGAGGTTGTTCTTGCTAAAGCAGAAGCGGCTGAACTTGCAACACAAACAGACGGTAGTAGTACTTTTAATACTGCTTTGGCCGCTATAGCTACTGAATTAAATAAAGTTGATAATATTATAGATTTAGCAAATGATGAGTTTGATGAGGTTGCTGTTGAAGTTAGCGCTACAGCTACATCACCTATATCAGCGGCTAGAACAGCGGTACCGTCTATTATTAGTGTTGGTGATTTAAATATTAATGCTGTTTTACCTGTGGCCCCATCGGCACCAAGTTTTGATGCTGGAGCTATATCTATTAGTGCATCTGCCTCATCTTATTCAAAACCAACATTAACGTCGAGGGTTGCTTTTGATAGTTATTGGACGGTTGGAGACTTTGGAGACAGTGATCCGGGGGCGCTTACAATTACCGCTACCGCACCATCACCCCCATCGGCACCGAGCTTTTCTACGCCCGCGATAAGCGCTATTACAGTTTCAGATACAACAGTTGGTACTATGCCTACTGTTAGTTCTACAACTCTTTTAAATTTAGGAACTGCACCATCGTATACGACACCAACAACTACCATTAGTGATGTTGCTTGGGCGACAGAATATCCAAGTCAGGCATCGGCCATAACAACTGCTTTTGCCGCATTATTGGCATCTGTAGCAAACGCTGAGGATGAAATAGAAGACGCCAATAAGATGACAGCTAATATTGTTTTAGGAGTAGCTGAAGTAGCAGAATCTGTTGCCGACACAGACACGTCTTCATCTGAAATAAAGACTGCGGCTGATGCAATAGCAACCGCATTATCTAAGTTTAGGGCAGATGGTGCTGATCCGGCATTACTTGGAGATGAGACTTCTTATACAACTGGTGAGGGCATGACTAGAGTAAAAGCCGCACTGGACGATGCGGAGGATGTAATTAACTCTGATGAGCCGTCTGCTACTACTGATGCTTATGGTGCTCAGGCCAATGAAGATATTGAATTGGTAAGTTCTGCTTTAAGCATAGCACAAACAGAGATATCTAGAGCAAAAGCCCATATTGAAGAGTGGAGTGCGTTAGTACAAACATTGAGCGCTGAAGCTCAGGGGTTTTCTAATGAGGTTCAGGCAAGGGGAGTGTGGACATCTGCAAAAGCACAGGTTTGGAATGGATACTTTGAATCGGCTAAGACTTACGCGCAAGCCGCTCAAACTTATTTATCGTCAGCTCAGGGTTATGGAAATGAAGTACAGGTTAGGTTGGCCCCAACATCTTCTAAGGTGTCTGAATATCAAGCTCAGGTTCAAGATGCTTTAAATACATTTAATAAAGAAAACGCTTCTTATCAAGCTAAACTACAAGAGGGTGTACAGCAGGCTCAAATAAACGCGCAAAAGGCACAGCAACAGGCTAGTATAGATGAGAAGAAAGTTACACAACAGGCGCAGATATCATCACAGACAAAACAGACTCAGGCTCAGCTTGATGCGCAGGACGCCCAGCAAGAGGCGGCTTTAAAATTACAGCAAGAACAGCAGGAATATTCTGAGTCACTCAAAAAATATAGTGCAGAGGTAAGTAAGTATCAGGCGGATGTTGGTAAAGAAGTTCAGGAATACACACAGAAACTTTCTCGTTACCAGATGGAATTAAATATTGTTTATCAGGCTTGGACAAAAACAGAGTCAGATAGTTTACAGCAGTATCAGTTAGATATTCAAAATGAGTTAAATGAATTCAATAAAGAGCAAGCTGTTTTTCAAAATGAATTACAAGAGAAAATACAAGAATCTAGAAATCAGCAGACTAAAGACTCTTCTGAATATGGAGTTAAGCTTCAAAAATATTCTAATGAACTCCAGTCATATCAGAATCAGATAAATAAAGAGGTACAAGAATACCAGCAGAATTTAGACCAGAATTTAAAGGAGTTTGAATCCAGTATTAAATTACAGCAGTCTTATTATCAAGAAGCTGAATCTCGTATAGGTGCTGGTAACGCTTATTTACAGGAAGCTCAAGGTAGAATTGCACAAGCGAATGGATATGCATCGGAAGTAAGCGCGAGGGCTGGTTTTAGTGGGGCAAAAGAAAAGGCTATTCAGGGCCATATTAGTACGGCTCAAAGTTATGTAGCTACAGCACAGGGATTTGGAAATGAAGTTCAGGCTAAGGTTGCTATAGTAAATGGGTATGTTACTGAAATAAATATTAGATTACAACAGGCAGAAGCAAAGAGACAAGAATCTCAATCGAGATTGACTGCTGGTGGAGCTTATCTGCAAGAGGCTCAGGCGATAGTAGCTCAAGGTAGTGCTTATATTACAGAAGCTCAGGCATATGTATCACAGGCACAGGGATATGCGGCAGAAGTAAATGCTAGGGCTAGTTTCACAGGAGCGAAGTCACAGGCTGTTCAGGCATATATAAATACTGCCAGTGCTTATTTAGCTGAGGTGGCTCAGGATATAGCATTAGCTCAGGGATATGTGGCTACTGTTGGTGCATATGTGCAGTCGGCACAGAGTTATGCTTTAGAAATAGACTCAAGATTGAAATATGCCGCTGGATTTGGGCAGACGGCACAGACACGCTTAGCTAATGGTAATGGATTTTTAGCAGAAGCCGCGGGTAGCGCCAGTGAGGTACAGGCTTATGTTAATGAAGTTGCGGCAAGGGTACAGCAGGTACAGGCGCAGATTGGAGTTGCTGGAGGATATAATGCAACAGCCGCAGGGTATGTACAGGCGGCTCAGGGGTTTATTGGTACTGCACAAAGTTATGCAAATGAGATACAATCTAAGATAGCTATTTCGCAGGCTTATGCTAACGAAGCTCAGGTTAGGTTAGCTGTAGATACAAAAGAATATGAATGGTTAATGGGTCAGCAGGCAAAGTTGCAGGCTGACTATGATAAAGGTTTACAAATTTTAATGGGTGGTAGAGCAATGCCACAACAACAATAATAGGAGTTAATTATGGCGGCAGATAGGGCAACCGTAAATGTTTCAGCATCATTGTTACCAGATAGTATGAAAACATCTATTGGTGGAGCTACAGTTTATGATTTAAATGATACTGGAAATAATAATAAATGGATATATGTAAGAATGCAGACAGATGGAACAACTGCTCGTGATTTAGTAACTGAAGACGGTGTACAGTATTTAAATGAAACAATTACTTATACTGATACTATTCCTTTGACAGTTGAAGCAGATGATGATGTTGTATTTATAGCAATCAAAAATAATGGAACTACAGACGGAACTACAGCTAGTACTGCTAATTTATTAGTTGGATTGAGTGGTGGTGATTTAGCCGCAAATAGCGGTACTATTATTATTGAACCTAATGAAGTTTGGTTTGCTAGATTAATGGGCGAAGCCCTATCAGATATAAATGCAAAAAGTTCAAGCGGTGATTTATCATATGAGGTATTTGCTATTCTTGATGACGGCGGAATTTAATGGCTGTTCATTCATTAACCGTTAAGCAGATTTTAAGTAGGGTGCGGCAGGTATTCCCTGACGCTCCAGAAGCTTATGTCATAAGTCTTATTAATGATGCACTTACAGAGGCCGGTTTATACAATGTTAAGACGGTACATGCAAAGTTAACAACGGTGGCGGATCAGATGTGGTACGATCTTGGTGACGATTCATACAGTTCTGACGGCTCTGCTTACAAACTAGATTTAAATAAATTGTTTCGGGTTTACTTTATGGATAGTACCGGCGACTATATCCAGATACCGAGACTATTAGATAAAGATTTATTATTAACAGATATATCGAGTGAGTCGGCACTGGTTGGGCCGGATACTAAATAATGGCAAGTAGTATAAAATATCCAGACGCTTCCTGTCTCTATTTCTTAGAGGGTGATAGTCTAGCTCTGGTGACAAATGTTGATAGTTCTGGTACCCAGAATACATCACTGCGCAAACGGTGGAAGGCAATACAGGAGGCCGTTACCGATGGTTTACTGTTATGGTATCACGCTGAACCAAATAATATTACTTCAATAAATGATACGCCGGATATTGATAATGCACTTCATTACCCGATAATAGATTTTGTTAAAAGATGTTTATACATGGATAGGGCGGGGGCATCCCCAGACCCTAATACATCTTCCGTAGCCATGAACATGGCGCAGTTTCATGAGAATAAATGGAACGAAGGTCTTAGGCGCTATGGTATGCGGAAGCGCGACAAGGTTGGCGGTACGCGGGCAATAAAACCGCCAGACTTAACATAGTCCAGATAGGGATGATTCTCGCCCCGCAGGTTGGACACAAGATAAAAAGAGGAATACAATGGCTGATATTCAAAAATACAGGGCTCACGAGTCCTTAAATGTTTCAAGTGCGGCAAACTGGTCTGTCCAGAGCGCCGCGACAGCGGCTAGTGCGGCGTCATCTGTAAAGGTGACCGGCTACCATACTATTCACATTCAAACAGATAATGATATATATTTTCTGTTTACTACTAGCACTACAGATAGTTTGAGTACTTCTAACGATCTCTATCTAATGGGTGGCGATACAATATATTCAGTAAAGATACCTAATGGTTTAGGTCGGGATGTATATATCCAATGGGAACGCAAGGGCGGTTCTGATGCTACTGTGCGTTACGTGTTAGCGTAAGGGGGGTGTATAATGGATAGTAGAATATTTGCAAACGTAGCTAACAACATATCTTCCGGTGGTACAGTAAATGGTAGTTTAACAATAGATGGTGACCTCACTGTAAATGGTGACGGTTCAGGTGCTTACGATGAAATCGTAAACGGTAATTTTGTAATTGGTTCTGATGGCTCAGGCCATGATGTAATATTTTATAGTGATACTGCTGGAGACAACTTCACATGGGATTCATCCGCAGAAAAGCTAACAATCACAGGTACAAACGGACAAACAGCCTTAGACGTTGCCGATGGTAATTTAGTAGTTGCCGATAACGTAGATATCGAAGGTGATATTGATGTTAATGGTACTGCAAACTTAGACAATACAGATATTGATGGCACGTTCACACAAGATGCTGGAAATGTAGTATTCAATGAAGATAGTGGTGATTATGACTTCAGGGTAGAATCAGACGATAACGCCAATATGATATTTGTTGATGGTGGTAATGATAGAGTAGGCATTGGTACAGGGTCACCCGGCGTACCGTTCCACGTTTATACTAGCGATGGAACTATTGCAAAATTTGAAAGACACACAAGCACAGATGGTTTTACGATTGTAACTGTTGATGGTGGAGACCCACAGATAAACTTTGACCAAGGTGGTGGAGTCGTTTGGGGTGTTGGATTGGATGATGGGGATAGTGATAAATTCAAGATATCCGATGGAACAATTAATTCGGGAACTGCAAGACTGACAATAGATAGAAGCGGCAACGTATCCATTGGGGGCGATTTAGACGTTGACGGTACTACGAACTTAGATGTTGTTGATATTGACGGAGCAGTTGATATGGCAAGTACATTACAGGTCGATAGTGATGTTAGTGTAGATGGTATAATTGAAGTTGCTAGATATTTCAGACATAAGGGTGATACTAATACATATATAGATTTTGGAACTGATTCACTTACAGTAGTTACTGGGGGTTCAAATGCTTTTGCAATTACTTCAAGTCAAGAGGCTATTGCCTATGGAAAACTAGGCATAGGAACCTCGTCACCGACCTCAAATTTAAATATTTCTGAAGACGGTCAGCCGCAGGTAAATATTGATAGTTATGATAATACTGATGGCAATCAAGCCTATGTAAATATTACTAAAGCCGCTGGAACAGAAGCATCGCCGGGCAATGTGGCAGACGATGAAGCTATTGGTCAATTACAATGGAAGGGATATCATACGGATGGTTATGATATAGCGGCTCATATTGCATCCGCTATTGATGGAACACCGGGTAACGGAGATATGCCGGGAAGATTGATGTTTGCCACAACTGCTGATGAAGCTAGTTCACCTACAGAACGCATGAGAATTGATTCGGCTGGAACGGTTCTTATTGGAAATAATCTTGGAAGCACTAATGTAACTGAAAGCACTGCTGATATGGTTATTGCAGACAGTAGTGAAGCATCATTGTATTTTAATGATACTGGTGCAAGTAGTGGAGCAAGAACAGGGAGGTTTGATTTTATAGATGGTGCTATAAAATGGCAAACAATGAATGATGCTGGCAGTAGCGTTACAACAACTAATTTAGTTCTCGATGCCAACTCCCGCATCAGCCTATCCAATAATGATAGTGGTGGAACTGGTGGAACAGACTCTACAACTGGGAATACCATATTCGGATATTTGGCAGGAGCCGCAATAGCAAGTGGAGGAGTAGACAATACACTGATAGGGCATAATGCTGGTGAAGCAATTACCGTAGGAGATGATAATGTGGCTGTTGGTAGATTAGCATTAGCCACAGATGATGTTGGTGATTATAGTGTCGCGGTTGGGGCTTATGCTCTTGGCTTACAAAATATTTCGTCTGAAGGCACTACGGGAAATGTTGGAATAGGATATGGAACAGGATATAGAAATGTAACTGGTACAAACAATACCCATGTGGGATATTCCGCAGGTACAGGCGGAACTGGAAGCAACAGCAATAACACAGCGATTGGTTCATTAGCAAATGATGCTGTGACTACTGGAGATAATAATTCAAGTTTAGGATATGCGGCTTTATCAAGCTCAACAACGGGCTCAGAAAACGTAGCCATTGGACAATCAGCATTGAATTCTCTTGTGTCGGGAGCTGGAAATGTTGCATTGGGTAGGGCGGCGTCTTCTTCTATGGGAGTAGCTGAAACAGGAAATATTGCAATAGGCTATCATTCAATGTTGTCTATGGATGAAGGTTCAGGTGGCAATGTTAATTATAATATTGCGATAGGATATGAAGCACTTACTGGAGGAGACCTTAATACAGCATCTACAGATGTTACTGATTGTATTGCTATTGGAGCTCAAGCATTAAACTCTACATCAACAAATGCTCAAGTCGGAACAATCGCCATTGGTACTTCTGCCCTAACAGCCCTCACATCTGGTGCTGAAAATACTGCGGTGGGTTATCAAGCTGGTCTTGTACTAACCAATGAAGGTGCAAACACAATAATGGGTTATCAGGCTGGAAAAGCTCTTACTGGAAATGGTAATGTAATGATGGGAGTTGGGGCTGGAATTGCTTCAGTAGATGTTAATAATACAGTTATAATTGGATATGCCGCAAATAATTCTGGAAATATGACAGATGCCGCCAGTGGCACTGTGGCTATTGGATATCTTGCAGGATATTCACTCACATCTGGTGCTGGGAACGTGGCTATTGGGTATCAGTCATTAGACGCTCAAACAGATGGAAATAATAATACTGCTATCGGGTATCGAACGCTTAGTGCATTGAACTCAGGAGGAACAGCTAATGTAGCAATAGGGAAAGACGCTGGATTATCCGTTTCTGGTTCAAGTTCAGATTACAATGTACTCATTGGAACTCAAGCTGGTATAGGTGGAGCCGCCGCTATGTCAGGTTGTGTTGCAATTGGTAATGAAGCTATGATGTCTACTGCCGCCAATGCTCAAACGGGTACAATAGCAATAGGTAATGAAACTCTCACAGCACTAACAACTGGTGCTGGTAATGTCGCTGTGGGCTATCAATCTCTTAAATCTGTAACTGTAGGTGATGATAATGTAGCAGTGGGAAAACAGGCTTTATATAGTATGAATACAGCCGATGGTAATGATAATAATATAGCGATTGGGACTTCTGCACTATATACTGCTGGAGGAAGCACTAATGTTGCAATGCATAATATTGCTATTGGTACTAATGCTTTAAAACTTAATCAAACTGGTGATTTTAATATTGGAATTGGAGCAAACGCTGGTACTGCTTTAACAGCCGCAGGGAAAACAATAGCAATAGGTGAGGGAGCTTTAAAAGGTGTAGCTACTCAAGATGGTACAATTGCAATAGGATATGAAGCTCTTAATGACCTCACATCTGGTGGCGATAATACGGCTATGGGTTATTTGGCTCTTACTGGGCTAACAACTGGTGTTAATAATGTTGCTATTGGTAACTATGCCGCAGATGCAATGGTTGGTGGTGAATCAAATAATATTGCTATCGGGAAGCACGCAATGGGTTTAATGGATGAGGATAATGAAACCATAGACCAGAATATTGCTATTGGTACAGATGCTATGTATGGTGGTGATTTAGCTGGTACAGACCGTGATTATGCAAACAATATTGCCATTGGTTTTCAAGCAATGGATGGTACAGTAGCTATTGGAGGTTCAGAAAATACATTTATCGGTAGGTCTGCAGGAGGCGGCTCTTGGACTGGTGCGGCTTCAAATTATAATGTAGGTATAGGTAACCATTCTATGGATGCCGCAATGAATGGTGCTGTTTATAATACGGCTGTTGGGTATGATTCGCTGGGTGGACAAACTACTGGTTATAATAATACTGCTTTAGGTTATCAGGCGGCATTAGGTCTGACGCAAGCAAGTAATAATGTCATCATCGGTTTTCAAGCTGGCTTACTTAATGCCACTGGAAGTGCTAATGTTATAATTGGTAATTATGCTGGCGATGCTGGTACTGATATGGATAGCTGTGTATTAATTGGTCTTAATGCTGGTAGTGCAATTAATAATAATTTAGCTGATAATACTACTGCGATTGGGAGAGATGCCCTCACGGCCCTCACGTCTGGAACTGGTAATGTTGCTGTTGGATACCAAGCGGCTGATGCTCTTACTATTGGTAATTATAATACAGCACTGGGATACACTGCTCTTTCTGCAAGTGTAGATGGAGATTATAATACTGCCATTGGATATGAAGCCCTGCTTTCATATGAAGGTGCTGATGGAGAAGGTAAGAATACAGCAGTTGGACATAAAGCTGGTAAATTTGTTTCAACTGGGATATATAACACCTTTGTTGGAGAAGAAGCTGGTGAGGGTATAACTGGTACTCCATTAACTGGAAATAATAATACAGCTCTTGGTCAGTATGCTGGTAAGGAACTTGAAGGTGCGGCTCAAGGCAATAC
>Ga0208181_1000796_pt1 | contig 14047 bp, 20 predicted proteins | sample MalvirDeepMed_s6_FD_184244 | JGI IMG/M metagenome (GOLD analysis project Ga0208181, IMG submission 184244) | Marine viral communities from the Global Malaspina Expedition - Malaspina viral metaG DeepMed_s6 (SPAdes) (version 2) | ecosystem: Environmental > Aquatic > Marine > Oceanic | place... | reverse complement strand
TGACAAGAGCGAGCCAGTCGAGGGGAGAGAACCACTGCAAGAGAGCGAGCCACAGAAAAAGAGAGAACCAATGAAAGTGAGCGAGCCACTAAGGTCGAGAGAACCATCACGCAGGAGCGAGCCACTAAGGCTGAGAGAACCAGCGCGGGCGAGCGAGCCAAAATACGTGATAGAAACAATTCACGGGAGCGAGCCACGAAAGAAGAGAGAACCAAACGAAATGAGCGAGCCAGGGAGGTCGAGAGAACCATCACGCAGGAGCAAGCCATCGAACGGGAGAGAACTAAAATGGGTGAGTGAGCCAATAATTTGGAGAGAACCATCGCGAATGAGCGAGCCATCGAATGCAGAGAGAACCACGAGGCGTGAGCGAGCCAAAGTCGTCGAGAGAACCAGGCTCTATGAGCGAGCCACCCCCAATGAGAGAACCACTACCTGGGAGCGAGCCATGAATGTTGAACGACCATTAGATCCACCGGAGGCTTGGGGTTGCGAATTTTGCAATCCTGAGTCGGTGGACGAGGATACGGATATTGCTGTATGCGAGCATCAGGATCCGAATTCACCCTGCTTTTGTACTCGGCCTGAAGGGCATGATGACGACGAGCATGCTTTTTGTGTGGCCTATCGGCACCCGTTGAAAACCTGGAGTTGAGAGATGAAATTAGAACTGAGAATTGTTGAGAACTTTACCTACACTGATGTTACCAAATGGTACGCCATCATTGAGGATGTTGAAAATAACATGGTGCTCATCAAAACTGACATGAAGAGCACTCGAAAAGAAGCCTGGGACAGCATCCTTTCACTTTTGGATCGCCTCAAACAAAATCTTCTGGCAAAGCTAGTCGCTGAAAACAGATAGATGCTCACCACGCTTGATTTATTCGCTGGCATTGGCGGCTTTGCCTTGGGTTTTGAAGAAACAGGTCTTTTCAAAACAACGTGCTTCGTCGAGAATGAGCCGTACTGTCAGGCTGTACTCAAACACCACTGGCCACATGTGCCGGTGCTAGGAGACATATACGATGTCAAAGGAAGAGACCTCCCAGAACCCCACCCAGATGTTATTGTGGGAGGATTCCCCTGCCAGCCCTACTCCCAGGCCGGCCAGCAACGCGCCCAAAGTGACCCCCGCGATCTCTGGCCGGAAATGTTTAGGCTTGTCAGGGAATGCCGGCCCACTTGGGTTGTTGGAGAAAACGTTGTTGGACTCGTCCAGCTGGGCCTGGACCGAGTTCTCTCTGACCTGGAAAGCGAAGGCTACGCCACGAGGACGTTTAATATTCCAGCTTGCGCGGTCGGCGCACCGCACCAACGGCAACGGCTCTGGATTGTTGCACACGCCCACAGCCCAAGCGAACCAGATGTCCCCATCGATGGTGACGAGGGACGCTGGCAGCTGGGGTTCGACTTTGTGGCCGACACCGAGAGGAAGTCAGAGGGGGCCGAACGCATTGGATCTAGTAATGAACGAATCGAGCGTGCGTCGGAGAGACAGCGGCGAGAGGCGTGGCATCGATCTGGAAACATCCGTAAAGATGTGGCCCACTCCACAAGCGTCGGGCAACAGGGATCGTGGGAATTTGTCGAATGGCGCGATCAAGAGGAGAATCGAAAAAGGGAAACAGCTCATGTTGAGTCAAGTGGTTTCAAACACCAGTGGCTCACTGAACCCAACGTGGGTCGCGTGGCTCATGGGGTTCCCGCTCGAGTGGCTCAGCTCCGTGCCCTGGGCAACGCGCTCGTCCCGCAGATCGCAACCCAAATAGGCATGGCCATCGGCCGTGTCCATCAATGATCAGTCCCGCCAGAACGAAAAAAAACCAGATTGCGCTTGAGCGCCAGCGGTTGCTGGAACTGGAATCGAAGCGCACTCACCAAAAGGCACTGGACGCGGCAATTGCTTTCGCAGCCGAATCGAGCAAATGGGCGACGCTTTTCATCCAAAAGAGAGGAAAAAGAACAATGAGCGCACAGGCGATCTCGGCTTATCGGCTGGCAAGAAAAACAGATCCCGCCAGCTCGCACATCGGAGCACGAAACAAATTATCGGGCCGGAGGCAGCAAGTGTTAGATCTCGTCAAAGCACATCCCGGTGCGACGTCTGGCGAGCTGTCGAGGCACATGCTTCGGCGATACCCAGACCTTCCGATTCGGACTTGTGCCGAAACGCCGCACAAGCGACTTCCCGAGCTAGAGTCTTTGGGTCTCGTCCGGCGCGGCGGTATGAGAAAATGCAAGGATTCCGGCAATCAGGCGCTTACGTGGTGGCTTAAATGAGCGTACAGGCGATCTCGTGGGCGTTCGGATGCCCCGTCAAGAACCCCTCCGAGAAACTGGTGCTTTTGGCCCTAGCCAATTACGCCGATTCTGCGGGCCTGTGCTGGCCGAAGGTCAAGACCCTATGCGTTGACACCTCTTTGAGCGAAAGAACCGTTAGAACGGCTCTACGGCGCTTAGACGGCGATTTTATCGCGGTGCAGAAGCGCCGAGGGAAAACCGGACAACAAGCAGCAAGCGTTTATCGTCTTTCGTTTTGTTCGCCAACAGGCAAAAATAGCACTCTGGTGCCAATCCCAGGAGGCAACCATTGCCTGTCCCAGGAGGCAACCATTGCCACCATATATAAAGAGGAACCGTCAATAGAACCGTCACTATATAGATCCAGCAAGCAGATCAATGAAAACGCGTGGCGAGATTTCGTTAATCACCGAAAAGAAATCAATAGAAAGCTAACGCCTGGAGCTGAGAAAAAGAATCGGCAAGTTTTGGCAGGGCTACCGTTTGATGATCAGCAAGAGATCGTTGACCAAGCGATTCGGTCTGGATGGACCGGACTGTTTCCGTTGAAAAAGGGAGGAGGCAATGGAGAAAATTCAAGAAGTCTTAGCGCGGTCGACCGAGTCAGGATCGCCGGAGAAAAGAGAGCTGCCGGGCGTGCAGCAGCCGGAAAAAGTGATTGAGCGACTCTGGAACCGAATGACTCAACTCTACGGACACAAATGGACTTCGTCCTACGGCGAATTTGACCAGGACGACACCTGGGCGATGGGCCTGGCCGATCTAAGTCTTGACCAAATTAAGACAGGATTCGTGGCGTGTCTTGACTCAGACGAAGAATGGCCGCCGACACTTCCCCAGTTCCGGCAGCTCTGCAAGGAGAGGAAACCTGATGTCACCTACGTGCCTCAGCTTCCCCACCGCTTGTCGGTAGATCAAAAAACGACCGGGCAAGCGGTCATCTCAAACCTAATACAAAAGCTGAAAACCAATGCCAGTTTATGATCTTTCAGAACCTCACGACCGCCTGGCTTTGATGCTTTCGCAGCCGAACCGAGCGCGAATGAAGAGCGTGGCCCACCTGATTGAAAAAAAGTACGGACCCAAGGCAGTGGAAGAACTGAGAAAGGAGTATAAGCGTGTCGTTGCCAACTGAAAGTCATGTGGAAAAATGGCTTACGCAGCTCGGTGAGACCGATGAGGCGATGGCTCAGGCGACGGCCGAGTATTCGGCCGCTAAAGAAAACATAAAAGTTCAGAAGGCCATCGCCACACCTTCGTCAGGAACAAGCATCGAACGGGAACGTGCTGCTTTGACATCGGCGCTCTATAAATTGGCGTTGGAGAAACTGAGAGAAGCCGAGTATCAGAAAATGCTGCTAAGCCTGAAACGTAGGCAATGGGAACTGGGAATAGACGTTTGGCGCAGCCTGAATGCGAATATGAGACATTAATGAAAAAGAAAACAGTTTCCCAGCTCAGAAAAAAACTGTGGGAGCTGACATCAAAATACGTGAGATTGTCTGCCGCCGACAGCTATGGCTTCTGTTTTTGTGTCACGTGTTCGGCAAGATTGGACTGGATCTACGAGGCTCAGGCTGGTCACTTCATTGCGAAGGCTCAAGGCAACGCAACCGCATGGGATTTAAGAAACATCCACGTCCAATGTTATCGCTGTAACATCAATCTTGGAGGAAACGGAGCCGAATATTATCCGTGGATGCTGAATAAATATGGCGAAGATGTAGTAAGCGAATTGCGGCGTTTGTCCAAAACAACAAGAAAAATCACTCGAACTGAGTATGAGGAAATGATCGAAGAAGTGGCGACGAAATTGGCGAGGCTGATAGTGCTTAGAAAAGGTAGTAAACTTGCAGCGTTATGATTGTTGATCACGGACAATTTTTCAGTAAAGAGGAATTACAATGCAGGTGCGGGAAATATTGTGACTATGCTTGCCCGATGGACGCTGATTTTATTCAGCGACTAGACGATTTGCGAGAGCGGTACGGCAAATCTCTGCGAGTCACCAGCGGATACCGTTGCCCGGAACACAACAGCAACGTGTCGTCAACGGGAGCCAGCGGCCCTCATACCACTGGCAAAGCGATAGATTTCGGGGCCTCCAGAGGCGATGCACATGCCTTGTTGGAGATCGCCATGAGCATGAATTTTTCTGGAATCGGGATAGCTCAAAAAGGATCTGGACGATTCATCCATCTCGACGATTTGACCGCCGAAGAAACAAACAACATGCGACCTTGGCTATGGAGCTATTAGATGTTCGGGCTTCAGAAAATAGCCTTGATGGTCATTTTATTCACAACCCTTGCTGGAGCGGCAGGACTCGCATATGTTCAATGGAAGAAATCGGTAATCGAAACCGCCGGAACCAAGGCGACGGCAGAGGCTTTTATGGAGCGAGACAGCTTTGAAAGCGACCAACATAGCGTTGCACTGGAAGAATTGGCGGCGCTCAAAGCCAGAATGGAAACAATCGAGTCTGAGTTTAATAGTTTTGAAGAACTACAAAAACTGGACTGGGATTCGGAACTGCAAACAGATCCAGAGGATTTTGCTGATCGTGCCACTGTTGCTACTGAACGGGTGTTCCACGCTCGACAGCAACTACTTCAAGAGATTTTTGCTCAGTGAAGTGGCTTGCGAGTCACCTCCGGCTTACGTGCCAGGGATCCTGGAGCCGGTGAAATGGCACGCGGTCGCTGGAATTGCGGACAGGAGATACATGGCTTTGACCGGCGATGATTATAAAAATCTGGCGAAAAACGGCGTCGTAATGGAGAAAGCGTTGCGTCAGAGTCACAGCAGGACAGTACATTACAAAGGTTGCATCGAGAGACACAATGCCAAACGACACGAAACAACTGATGAATAACGGGAATCTGATCCCGCAGCTACTGTTAAGCACGTTGTTTATATGTGCTTACGCGGCGCTGGTTTATGTGATCGTGGTCGGTGAGGTTGAGACATCTGACAGCACGATGCCTGTTTTGTTAATCATTGTCGGAAGCCTCACGTCATCAATGACATCGGTTATGAGCTTTTGGTTTGGTTCGTCCAGTGGATCGAAGGAAAAATCGAGGAACGGAAAATGAAAATCGACCTCCAAACAAAATTCCGAAGACGGTTGGAGCGGATCGTCATCAAAATGGCGTCGCTCGGAGATGCCCTGCTGTACATTATGACAGCAACCCTAGTGCTGGGTGGCCTGGAAAAACGGGCCTCAAAGCGGTTTCCGCTGAAGAAAAATGCCGGTTCATAAGGTGAAAGGCGGCTATCGATGGGGTTCGACCGGAAAGGTCTATAAGACCAGGGCGGCTGCTGAACGCCAGGGTCGGGCTGTGTATGCCGCCGGATACAAGGCCAAACCAAGCAAGAAACGTAAAAAATGAAATATCCTCGCCGGATTCGAACGATCAACGGCAAGCGAGTCACCGTCCGCAGCCCGAAGGAGGAAATCTCTGCATTGAAAGAGGCGCGAGAGCGTCTAAAATCGGATTCTAAGACGTTAACGGCCCTTGGGGATGATGAGCTAGGGGTCAGGACTGAACGGTCAGCACAGCGCCTTGAGAAGCGTCTGAGAGCATCAAAAGACCGCTCCAAGGAATGGGAAAGTCTCCTCAAAGAGCGATTGAAAGACGATGATGAGTTAATTTTCCTTTTGTCTTGAGATCAAAAATTTAAGGTTGAGTTAAGTAGTGGACGAAAAAAAACGAAACAAGGGCGGAGCGCCGTTGGGGAATAAAAACAACCTGGGCGGCAAAGATCGCGAGTTCAAGTATGCGTTGCGACGCACCGTCAAGCAATACGAGGAAAAGGGGCTGCCGAGAGGCGAAGCTCTGAATCGAGTCACCGAGAGACTGGTGCAGTTTGCACTTCACGGAGATCCGAAAGAAGCGCTGCCGGCCATGCACCTGATCGCCGACCGAATCGAAGGAAAGGCCGCTCAAGCTCTGCATGCTGAGCCTGGAATGCCGGAACTCATCACGCTCAAATGGGACGAAGAAGATGAATGCTAACTCCCTAGGCTTCAATTCGCTCGGAGTCGTGGGGCCGATGAGACGAATGCTCGAACGTCGTGCCTTTCGAGGTGCTTCGGAAGTACCCATGAGATTCAATGCCCTGATGAAAGAATTTATTTCGCAACCGCAAAGAATGGGCGCACCAACGCAATCGAGAAACACGCTTGGCATTGATCACCCGTTCGCAGAATCACACCCTGCTGCCCGAATGATTTTATCGATGGTGCCCGGAGGTGGCCCAGTGTCAGGTTACACGCAGGAAGATATAGCCACGTTGCAGCTACCAGAAGAAACGCCGTTATTCTCACCGCTCGGATATGACATCACCGACAAAGACTTAGCAAAAGTAGGGCTTGCAACCGATGCAATGGATTTTCTGCCGGGGGCAGCGATTGTTGGTGGCATGGCAACTGGTGCGGGACTTCTGGGCCGTGCGCTCAAAAGCAAAAACTACGTCCCGACATCAACCGAGGATGTAGCGTCTGTCCTGCTTGCCTCCGCTCTCCAGCGTCAGGGGCTACTCGATGAGGCAATGGTTGGCGGAGAAGCAGGCGCAGCCGCACTGGCAAGAGTCGGCAATACCGCACCACAACAGGCGATGGAGCTTGCCGAGCAGATGGAGAGTGCAGGGCGTAGCCGTGACGAGATATGGGCGGCGACGGCTGAACTGGGTTATCCGGTGTTTCGTGGCAAGGATGGGAAGCTAAGGTTTGAAATCGACGACAGTGCGGCGCGGACGCGAGGGGTTGATGAGCCGAAAGTAACGCGAGGGGCGCTATGGAAGCCGGAAGACGCTATTGAGCACCCGGAATTTTACGATATGAACCCAGATGCAAGGTTGCTTCAGATAATGGGTTATCAGGGGCAAGGCGGGCGGTACATTCCGAGTGAGGGAAGGATAGAGATAGGCGCAAGTCGTAGTACGTCGCCACTAGAGTTTAAGTCCACTGGGCTGCACGAACTACAACATGCCACACAAGGGGCAGAGGGGTTTGCTAGGGGTGGGACTCCTGAGATGTTTACTGTGCCGCGTGATGCGGCAGCGGCTCGTGTTAATTTTCTCAATAGTGAACTAAGCCGGATTGCGAAAGAGTTAGATGTGGTGCGTGCGGATTACAGCGGCAACATGGCGACACGGGCGAAAAGCATAAAAGCATTAGAGGCGGATTACGATGCTGTGATGTCGCAAAAGATGGATATGTGGGATGCGTCAACGAAAGATCCATACGATATGTACCGCGCTCTCGCAGGCGAAGCTGAAGCCCGCCAAGTACAAGCCCGCATGGACATGTCACCAGCAGAGCGGGCAGCTAATCCGTTCTATGCTGATTACGATGTACCCGAAGCAGATCAGATCGTGCGTTACGGCGATAGCCCGAGTGCAATGGTGGCCTACCACGGCTCCCCGCATAAATTTGGCGTATTAGATCCCACCAAGATAGGCACAGGTGAAGGCGCTCAGGCTTTCGGGCATGGATTGTATGTAGCTGAGAATCCAGACACAGCAAAAATGTATATTCCAGACCGCAGTTATGTGGGAAGACATATGCAAGGCCAACCGATTGAAACTGAGTTTGACGCTAAGTGGATAGCGCAAACAGCAGTTGATGAACATGGTGACAATGCGTTAGAGCATTTGCAAAATGTGTTGAAACAAAGAAGTTACAGCAAGAATCTAGCGCAGAAAAAATCAAACGAACAAGTTAAAGACGCCATTAACATGGTTACTAAGGGGGAGGTTAAGCGCAGCGGTCACTTCTACGAAATAGATGTCCCCGATGAAGACATAGCCAAGATGCTGGATTGGGATAAGCCGTTGAGTGAGCAGAGTGAGCAAGTGCGGGTCGCGATTGATAATATGAGGCAGAAACAAACTGTAGCGCGTGCGCGACTGAATGAAATCGAAAAAGATTACGTTAATATCATTGTCGGCGGTACAGACGAGCAAATTTCGGCCATCAATAAAGAAGCTGCGGCACTTAATAAGATTGTAACCGCTCGCCTGGATATGGATTTGTCGGGCGCTGATTTTTACAGGGGCTTGTCGGCAGAGCGAATTAAAACGAGCGGCGGGCCAGGTTCGCGGGCCGGATATCCTAGAGGCAACGAAGCCACCTCGACCGCCTTAAGCGAAGCCGGCATCCCCGGCATCAAATACTACGATCAAGGAAGCCGAGGAGCCGGAGAAGGCACCCGCAACATGGTGCTATTCGATGACTTAGCCAAACGCGCCAAAGTCCTGAAACGCAATGACGAGGCAATAGCGCAGCCATCAGTAGATTTAAGAAAACGTGACAACATGTGGGAATTATCAAAAATAGAAACTCCTTTAGAGTTGCGCGGGAAGGGGTTAGCTGACGCTGAACTTACAAAAATATTAGAAGAAGCAGATGCGGCAGGCGTACCAATCGGGTTAACTCCATCAACAGCTTTTGGGGCAAATAAAAACAAGTTAACAAAATGGTATAAACGTCATGGGTTTGTACCAAATAAAGGCCGTAATAAAAACTTTTTAACCCGAGAATCAATGATACGTCACCCTAGAAAAATAAATGATAAGCCTATTGGCGGTTTGTTAGGTGCCGGTAATTAAAATCCCATACCGACCCCGCCCACTTCAGGCGGAGGCGCATAACCGGAAACAGCGTTTCGGATTGCTCATTTGCCATCGTCGTTTCGGCAAAACGGTATTCGCCATCAACGAACTCATCAAACATGCCGCTCTCTGCCCTCACACGGCCCCACGTCTCGCGTACATCGCTCCCCTCTACCGTCAGGCCAAGTCTGTAGCCTGGGACATGCTGAAGCATTACAGCCGGGTAATACCAGGGATCCAGTTCAACGAAGCGGAGCTGCGTGCAGACCTTCCCAACGGGGCGAGAATACAGCTATTCGGAGGCGATGCGCCGGACACCCTTCGAGGTCAGGGCTTCGATCTGGTCGTGATGGACGAATACGCGCAGATGTCCGCACGACTATGGCCGGAAGTCGTGAGGCCGGCACTCGCGGACAGAGAAGGCAGGGCGATATTTATCGGGACTCCGATGGGCCATAACGCATTCTTCGAACTGTACGAAACCGCCAAAAACGATGATGACTGGTATGTCCGAATCCACAAGGCCAGTGAGACTGAGTATGTCTCTGCCACCGAGCTGGATGCAGCCCAAAAGGTAATGTCTGAAAGTCAGTACGCCCAGGAGTTTGAGTGTAGTTTCACGGCAGCGGTACAGGGAGCCTATTACGGGCGGCTTTTGGAGGAAGCAGAGCAAGAGCGACGGATCGGGAAAGTGCAACACGACCCCGGATTGCTGGTCGAAACGTGGTGGGATCTGGGAATCGGGGACAGCACCGCAATCTGGTTCGCCCAGAGAAACGGGCCTGAGATACGACTAATCGATTACTACGAAGCCACGGGAGAAGGATTAGCCCACTATGCGAATGTCCTGGAGGAAAAAGCCAGGGCGGGGAAATGGAAATACGACAAGCATGTCTTTCCCCACGATGTGCGCGTGAGAAGCCTCGACACTGGCAGAACCCGAGTCGAAGCCCTGGAAAGCCTTGGGATTGAAGCAGAAATCATGCCGCAGCAAAAAATAGAGGATGGCATCGAGGCCGTTCGAAGACAGCTACCGAATTGCTGGTTTGACGATCTGCATTGTAAACGAGGCATAGATGCGCTCCGGCAATACCGTGCCGAGTACGACGACAAGCGCAGGACATTCAGGCTCAAGCCCGTCCACGATTGGTCATCGCATGCCGCCGATGCGTTTAGGTATGGGTGTTTGTTCACGCCAACAGTCTCAGGATGGGAACCCCTGGAATACTCCAACGCAGGAATAGTCTGATGCAGAGTATGGAGAGACCGTGATAAAAAGGGGACCATTATTTAAGGCGTTGATATTGATTGCGTTATTGTCTGGATGTATCAGCGCCAGCGTTCCCCCCGAGCCGCCGAAGACGATTGACGAATTAGCGGCCCAGCTCGACGAGCACGGGAATCAAAAGGTCAAGTTGTTGTTCGTCCTCAGTGCCAGGACCGGGACGATCAACGAACTAAACAATACGTCCAACCATCAATTCTCTGTCGAAAAGGCCGATTTGACTCGTTTGGTGGCGTTCACCGACCGGCCTGACAGATATGCTTTCGATCTGTCAATACCGATGTTCAAAGCCTTATGGGGCGGCGGGAAGGATAGTTTTGCCATAGATCCTCCCAACGCGGTGCTTGTCGATGACAGCGGGAGAATAGGCATCACGATGTTGACCGGCTTGATTGATGAGCCTGACAACCTGACCCTGAGACTGGACAGAAATGCTTACAGGACGATTGATTCTGGCGAATCCCTGCTAGGAACAGAGCTGCAAAATCCCGTATTAGTCATCGACGCCTCGATCTTGACAGCCGCAGGACTGGCGGGATTGCTCAGGGCAGGGGCGCAAGCGTGCGTTCAGGTCGAGTGCTATTGGGCTTTGGCGGGCGGGTAAATGGAACTAAGCAGAACAAACCCATCCGAGGAATACACCTGGTGCCTGAGCAATTACACTGAGCTGCATCAGGGCGGAAAACTTTTTGATGGCCGCAGCCTAAAAAAATTCATTCGGCTGCTGAATGGCCTAATTAAGACCAATCGATGTGAAACCTTGCTTGACTATGGTAGCGGACAGGGAATGCTGTACGGGCCTCATTTCGCTGTTCTGACGGGCCTTATCGACAAACCCTTGGCCGACTACTGGGGCGTTGACGTCGATCTGTATGAACCTGGGTTGCCAGAGCATGAGTCGCTACCGGACAAGCTATACGATGCGGTGATTTGTACCGATGTGCTGGAGCATATTCCAGAGAGCGATTTGGGATGGGTTATTGATGAAATCCTGGAGCGCAGCAGCAAGTTCGCATTTTTGAATATAGCGACATTCCCTGCGCTTAAAACCTTCAAGGACGGAACAAATGTCCATGTGTCGGTTTTTAGCCCGAATATATGGCTGGATTTGCTCGCGCAAAAAGACAGCAAAACACCCATCTATGTCTATTTTGACGTGATTGACGACAATCGAGTGGCCCATGAAGGATTCAAGGTCGAGGGGAAAAGGACTATGAGGCTAGGCCCACTCAGCCAAGAGCAAACACAATGATCGCCTGGAAGGACGAACTACCTGATGGCCTGATCCGTGACGGCAGTTCCGACACGATGAGCTTCACCCTGGATAGCAGCGGTGAGTGGGAGGAATCCAAAAGCTACCCTACGGTGGGCAGCACGGTGAAGGTCAGTGGTACGATCACCTCGCCGGATGGCACCTGGAATATCAAAGTGAGTTCGAGCCAGGGTTGGAAAAAGGAATATGATAACGTGCCAACGGGCCAGAGCGAGTCTTTTTCGATCAAAACGAATTTTGGCTCTACCAGAGTCACAATAAAAATACGGAAGTTCGGACGACCTCAGCCCATATGGTCAGTGAACGGTGCTGCGGATGAAGGTTTGCAGGGCACCTTCAAGATAGACTACTAATGGCTAAGAAAGCGCCCAATCCATACGTCTATTCAGCCACCCTGGTAAGAATCATTGACGCCGATACATTAGACTGCGATATTGACTTGGGATTTGATGTCTGGATACGCAAACAACGGGTTAGGTTCAGGGGAATCGACACGCCGGAATCCCGGACGCGCAATTTAGAAGAAAAAGCGTTGGGACTTGCGGCGAAAGAACGTGTCAAGGAGCTGATACAGCAGAAATTCATGCTTGAAACGTACAAAGAGCGCGGCAAGTTTGGTCGGATATTGGGCGTTCCGCTGACGGCGGATAACAGAAGCGTGTGCGACGTGTTGATAAAAGAAGGCCACGCACGGGAGTATTTTGGCGGCAAGAAGGTGCCTTGGGTTAAAGAGGATTAAAGATGGCGGGATATAAGTTTGAAAACCCGAATCCCTTTCATTTCGATACAGGGCGTGGAGTATTGGGCCTAGAAATAAATCCTGCGGATTTGAATCTGTTCTACAACGACGAAACAGGATTAGATGCAAGCATCGGAACCAATTTAGAAGGGGTATTTTCAGGGCAGGTTCCCCCTTTCTTTGGCGAAGCGAGGATGCCGTTGCTTGGCGGGACGCTCGGGATAGGCGGGACGTTTCCTGTTGGCGGGTATAGGCCGGAGGGCCAAATCAGCTATCGGGTGCCTCTTGAGGTTCTGGATAAATTAGAAAATCCATTTATCCCGTCAGCCTTAAAAGAAAAGTTAATGAGACCGTTCAGATAATCAAGGAACACCGATGGCAGAGAAATCACAACCTGTATCTGATGATCAAATAGCGGCTATTTGCCGGAGCCAGATCGACGCTTCGGCGGGTTACGCTGGCGGTGAGATCAGCAACGAGCGTGCTGAAGCCCTCGACTACTACTACGGCGAACCCTATGGCGATGAGACCGAAGGCCGATCCCAGATAGTCACCAGGGAGGTCATGGAAACGGTTGAGTGGATATTGCCTTCACTGACGAGAATTTTCACCGATGTCGATAATATGGTTCAGTTCGAGCCGGTCAATGAAGACGATATTGAACAAGCCAAGACCGAAACCGAGGTCTGCAATTACGTTTTCTGGAAACAGAATCGCGGTTTCTATAACACCTACACGATGCTCAAGGATGCGCTGCTATCGAAAACCGGCATCCTAAAAATCTGGTGGGACGATGCCGACGAAGAATCGAAAGAAGAATATGAAGGGCTTGATGAGCTTCAATTGGGCGAGCTATTAAACGATCCGTCTGTCGAGCGGGAAATACTGGAGTTCGAGGAAACACTTGAGGGCTTCAATGTTGTCTTTAAGACGACAAAGCTCCGGGGTCAGATCAGGATCGAGCCAGTGCCGCCAGAGGAATTTGGGATCGCCCGATACGCCAGAAGCCCTTACGTTGAAGATGTCAATTTCTGCTATCACCGAACACAGAAGTCATTTTCCGAACTGATCCAGATGGGCTATGAGCCTGATGTGATCAGAACGCTTCCTTACGATGACGACGTACAAACCGCCGAAGAACTGTCACGACGGAACCAGACAGACGAACAGGAGCCATATGACTTCGCCTCTGAGGAATCCATGCGAATGTACTGGATTTCCGAGTGCTATGTTCGGATTGATCGGGATGGAGACAACATAGCGGAGTTGTTACGAGTGACGCTGGCCGGAGGACATTACACGGCATCCTCGGCACGGTTATTGAGCATAGATGAAGTAGACTTCATGCCGTTTGCTTGCGTGGCTCCCATTTTGATGCCGCACAAGTTCTATGGCATGTCGATGGCTGATTTGACAATGGATCTCCAGAAAATCAAATCTGTCTTGCTTCGATCAATGCTGGATAACACATACCTTGCGAACAATTCCCGAACAGCCGTCAATGACACGAAAGTCAACCTTGACGATCTATTGACGTCGAGACCCGGCGGGATTGTCCGATACAAAGGAGACGGGCCGGGCAGTCAGTACATCATGCCCATTCCGCATAACAATCTGCCGGCTGAAGCCTATGCGATGGTTGAGTATCTTGATGACGTCAGGAAACAACGGACTGGCGTAGGCGATGAGGTCGCAGGACTGGACAAGAACTCCCTGGCAAACGTCAATACAGGCGTGGCGGCGCTGGCATTTGATGCGGCAAGGATGAAAATCGAGTTGATCGCCCGAATCATTGCCGAGGTAGGTTTCAGGGATGTTTTTAGAATCA
>Ga0208181_1000791_pt1 | contig 14128 bp, 13 predicted proteins | sample MalvirDeepMed_s6_FD_184244 | JGI IMG/M metagenome (GOLD analysis project Ga0208181, IMG submission 184244) | Marine viral communities from the Global Malaspina Expedition - Malaspina viral metaG DeepMed_s6 (SPAdes) (version 2) | ecosystem: Environmental > Aquatic > Marine > Oceanic | place... | reverse complement strand
TGCGAACTTTGGTTTGCGGTTCCGCCCCCTGCCTTCAAACCCGACACGCTCTTGCACCCATGTCCGCGCGTTGCGTTGGGTATCGCGGCAGTATTTCGGGGTGATGGATTGCTTGATGTCGCGGCGGTGCTCCAGGTCGGCACAGAAAATCTCGATCGCCGCGGCGACTGTCCCGCTGTCTGCATCCAGGACTAGACCGCCGGTTTCGAGGGCCGCGTTGTAGGTGTCGCAAAAGGCCAACGCCGCCGGCGGTGGTTTCCGAGAGCCCGGGATGGGGGGAAACTGAGTAGTATGTCCACCATGTCGGACTAGCCACGAGCCACGACTGGACCACCATTTTGGTTCTACGCGCTTGAAGGGTGATGTCATGATCTTCTCCGTTATACAAGTGTTCCCTTGAGAAGATATAGTAACTGTCAGTTATATTTGCAAGACCCTGACATGGTGGCCGTAGCCACCGTTTTGCACCTGCCGCTTGCGCGTGGATTGCGCGTGAGACGGACCTGATCGGCTGAAAGTGGCTCCCCGGGCCGGACTCGAACCAGCGACATGGTGGTTAACAGACTGATTTGGGCCGTATCTTCGCGTACCGTTCAGTGTGCAAATGCCACAAAAAATGGCTGTAACCAACAATCCTGTGTATCTTCTCGTATCCGTTCACCCTAACATGTACGCGAGCGTTACACAAGTTTTTTGCGCGTATTTTGCGCGTGGGATTGCGCGTGCCACGCGCAGACTTAACGCGATCGCTTCCACGCCAGGTAGTCAGCCGCCTCTGCGACGTCCGCGAAACATGTGGTTAGCCGTACCTCGCTGGTGGCCTGCGGATCTATAATAGCCGAGATGGTCGAGCCGTGTTGCTGTCCCGGGTGGCCGAGCCGTTCGGCGTAATCGTCCAACGCCGACCACTTGTAGCCGCGGGCACGGATGAGCCAATAGACAAAATTCCTGTGTTCGTGTTCCTCCTGGTGCATGGCCCAGTGGTGCGTGTGTCCACTGGCGAAGATGTGTGCCTTCGAGGTGGTAATGGCGGCACGCTGGTTGGAGTGCAAACTATTCCAGATGGATCTGCCGGGGAAGTCGTGGGCGCTGATGATGCGAACCCGCTGGCCGTTCGGAAACACCAGCTGCCATTTGGCGCACCAGTCCGCCATTGGTATTCGGTGCGTATTGGCTGCCTTCAACAGATCGGCATCGGCCCCCCACAAATCGTGGTTCCCCATAATCCAAGCGAGGTACTTCACACCGGCCTCGTTCAACATCCACCTTGCCAGTCGTCTGGCGGTGTCCAGGCTGGTGTCGGACTTCGCGTGCAGACGCATCAAGCGTCCTGGCCAATCTCCATCAGTTGTGTCTCCAAGGTTACAAGCGTAGTGCCCGGTGTCCTCACCCCCGGGACCGGGGTTTCTCATCAAGGACAGGTCGGACCGCAAAGCAGAAATATTACAGGCCCCCGAATCTATGTGGGGATCGCCGATAAAATGGAGCGCGATCGGCAGGTTAGACCGCTTGAATTGGACCTCGTACCACTGCTTTTCGGTATGGGCAGCGGCACGACGCTCGAAGCGTCGTTCCATCGTGTTCAGGATATCTTCAACGGGGATGTCGCCAGGCTCGGCGAAACTCGGCAGTTCGACCTCTTGGGCGGGCGCGGCTTCGAGGCCGCGGCTTATGGCTAAGTTGCAGCGATGGTCGAGGGTCGAGCGGGGGATGTCCAGTGCTCTGGCAGCTGCCGAACGGTTGCCATGTTCCCGTACTGCCGCCAGGGCGGCGGCAAGGACTTCATCGTCAACGGGTCTACTTGCCACGAAGGCGCTCCGCGTAACGCGTCACCCGCCCTCTGCATTGGCGGTAGTATCTTGAATCAATAATCTCGTTCGCCGCGCGATCATAGTCGCCCGTGGACAAAGCGTTCAACATTTTGTGGAATTTTTGCAGGCGAGGGAGGCCCAGCTGGTAAGCCACCTCGATAACCACAGACTGAATGGAGGCGGGGGCGTCGCGGAACCAGCCGAAGTTGCGACGCACTTCTCTGATTGTGCGCGCAACGTCATTGCGCAGGAGCATTTCAGCCTCGGCTTCGGTAATGCCGTGGCCCTCTGAAACCAGTTTTCCGAATCCGATCGTGTCGTGGCCAAGGTGATCCTTGTAAACATGCGATCGAAACCCCTCCTCGCGTTTGAGGGAGGTGAGTATTTTGTTAATCGGTAGCACGATCACGGGGCTTACAGACTTCATACCAGCTGATGTTATGCTCTCTTATCATTTTTATTGTCGGCTCGGAATCAAATGTCTGCGAAAAGAATATCGGACCAAAGATCGCGCACGCGCTATCCGTGGTTGTCTCGGTTCGCTCGATCATGGCGCACGCTGTCGTCATCGTGAGCAAGAGCCCGACGAGCAGCGTTTGCACGCCGCGCCATGTCGAGCACCTTGCCGGACGCCTTTGCTTCCTGGTTGGCCTCGCCAGACTTGATGAGTTGCCGGTCACGAAAGAGCCCCGTCAGTGCCTTTGCAAGACCAACCAGTCCACGTAGTAGGCTTACCCATGTCATCCGTCGGCGTTTTTGTTGCGGCCAAAGTTGCCTGCGACGAGGTTGAGCGCCCATAATATTTTGGACACAATAGCGTCATCGGCCTTGGTCGGGGTTAAGGCAGTGACCGCAGTCGCGGCAGTCACAATTGTTGTGATAGCGGTCAGCCACGCAGGAAGATCGCCAAACCAACTAATTAAATTTTCCATTTTATTTCCTTTTAAAAAAGTGAATCAAAAACAACGGTAAGTATCCCGACTACGAGGGTGCCAATGATGAGCCAGGCCAATTTCTCCCAACGCTCCCTCAGAGCGCGAAGTTCTGTATGCGCCTCTCTCCATCGTTCACCGCATTCCTTTTCATGTCGGTCGATCCGGTCCAGCGCTGCCAGCGCAATCTGCGTGGGCGTTTTTCTTGTGGTCATCTTTTGTCCAGTTCCCTGTCACGCATGGAGTTAATGATTTGCCAGAGTGAGGTAATATTTTTCTGCATCACAGTAAGGTTGGCATCGTAATTCGCCTGCAGCCGAATGTGATCCTTGGCCGTGGTTTCCGCGTTGTCGCTGACTTTCTCAAGGTGCCGCGTGACGCTGTCCAGATCCTTGATGACTTCGGACAGCTTTTCTTTAGTGCGGGTAGCCCAAACAACCAGGATGCCCAGCGCCAGAATTTGGTGCCAGTATTGTGTGAGCCAGCTGAAGCCTTCCATTATGTGTCATGTCCAGGCACAGCGATAATCGCCTCTAGTTCGCGTGGGCCGTACTGCCACGTCAGACCACCGCCGAGGGCAGGCACAATGCACAGGACGTCTACGATGGGGTTGCCGTCCAGGTAATTCGTAAAGCGCCTGGCGGTCACCACTGCCACCGTGGGCTGGTGTCGGCTATGGAACACGCGCACCACTGCAATCTCAGCATCCGTCAGGCTGTTGTGTTCCAGAAATCGCTGCGTCGGGCCAGGGCCAAGGTCAACAAACTTCGCCTGCCACCGATACTCGAAGAATTGGGTTATGCCTTCGAGCAGCTTATCCTGGCCGCACGGTGAGGCGGACTGGCGTTGCTCATGCTCATCCGATTGAGAAACCGCCGCCTGTGCTAGAGGGACGGCAAAAAAAAAGGCCGCTAGAGCGACCGATGCGAGTACAAATTTCTTGACCATATCAAACCTCTACAAGTGGCGCCCTCCGTGTTACTGCGTGCCGCGGGATTGCGAGCAGATTATCAAATTTCGGCGGTCGGTTATCATCCCGGCTTTGGCCCAGGGTGATTGCTCTCTTCGTTTCTTTCACCAAAAACCCAACACTGGTGATCTTGGCCGGTTCCAGGTCGTCCGCATTTTCCGACCAGGCCCCGTCGGAGCCCGCCGCGTCGGTCCATTCAACGACAATAATTTCCATCAGTCATACTCTATTACTCCGGTTCCGTGGGCCAAGTAAACGAATCAGGCCATGTCAGCATATCTGTTGTTGCTGGTAAATCTCTTAAAACTTGTCTGTAAGTCTCCCATTCCTCTTTCTTATCATTAGCTAAAGGAGAAGAATGATCTAATGCTTGCGTCCAATCGGAAGCCGCAAGTTTTTCATCTCTTCTCTCTCGTAAATGTCTTAGATGACTCTCATCCCGTGCGGTTTTTTCCTCTGGGGTCATTTCTCTTACACGATGTACCAAAGTAACTCTGTTTTCTTCAACAGTAATTACATCTGGGTCAAATGTCTGGTTGTAGGTTGGAGTAGCAAATGTTTCTGCTATTGGAAGCCACCCAACAGTCTTGAGATATTCGTCATCACCTTTTGATAAATGTAAACCAGATACATTACCCCACTTTTTAGGTAAGCCACCCAGATAATCTACGCTGCCATCGTCTTTAACGTGTGCATACATTGCAGTTGCTCCTTAATCTTCATAAATGGCCCTTCCCAACTTCCGTACTTCTGTTGGCGGAAGAGTGTGGCGCTATTGTAATAGGGTGTCACATCTCCCGGTAGCGCCCACAGGTAATATGACAGGACCGGAACTACAATCCACGTTTTCACTCCCATCGCTGCCGCTAAGTGAGCAACACTGGTGCAGGAACTTATAACTAATTCGCATTGACTGATTGACTTTCTGGTAGTTTGCCAATCATCCAGCGGAGCCTGTTCCATCCACTCTGGTTTCAGTTCAACATCTTTATCTCTCTGTAACGAAACGCAATTATATCCTTTAACAGCATCGAACATTAAATCAGCAGGGAAGAACCTGTGCTGCTCATGTTCAAACTTAGGATTGCCGCTCCATCTAACTCCTATACGTCCCGCTACTGGATCAGCAGTGCGCTCGATATAAGGTTCCCCTTTTAAATCTTCATACTCGTATCCGAAAGGAACTACTGCCGACATCGAAGGAAGCCAGTAATCATGGTACGTTCCACATGCTGCATCGTGCTCCACTACTGCAAACTTTTCTGCAAACATGGAAGCTAGTTCAGGAGAACAGGAAATCACCACTCTATTACCACGTTTCTGTAAATCAAAAGCAAACCGATAGCTCTTAATCTGATCACCAAGTCCACCTTCTAAGTTAAGCAGAACAGTCCCTCCTTCTCCATTCCAGATAGGCTGTGAGGAGCCTATATGCCTGTTACCAAATACATCCTCAAAGCGTCCTTGGTCTAAAAGTTTGTGACCTTCTAAAAGTTTTCCTTGTCTTAGGTAATACCAACCACGATTAAATGCTGCACGTTGACAGGTTGGAGTTTCCTTTTCCAGTTGCTGAGCAATCAACCAACCTTTTTTAAAATCGCCGTGAATGCCAGCTTCAAGTTGTTTATCTAAAAGAGCCATTTATTTATATAGTTGCTGAACTACCAACATTACCACCTTGGCCACCGGGCTTGAACGTCCATGTATAATCAGTTCTGGAACCTACTTGAACTGGTGAACTCGAATCAGTCTCTGCTGGCCGCCAACGGTCTTCCCCCCAAGTCCAGCAAGTTCCGTCAGTTTTTACAGCGGTCATTGATCGACGGGTAGCTGATACATATTTCCAATCCGTTAAGGAACCTACTTGAACTGGAATACAACGACTTGTTGTATCTCCAAGACCTAATTGACCATATTCGTTGAGTCCCCATGTGTACAGTTCCCCTGAAGAATTAATAGCTGCGACACCCGTATAGCCTGCTGCTAAGTCAACCCAATCAGTAGCAGAACCAGCTTGAACTGGAGAACATCTGTTGGTAGAGCTTCCGTCCCCCAGCACACCATATCTATTATCTCCAGTACCCCAAATTTCTCCGTCAGTATTAAGATATATCATATATTCTCTACCACCATCGATTTGAAGCCAATTCGTTGCGGAACCTACTTGAACTGGAACACAACGATTTGTTATATCTCCTTGAGCTAATTGTCCCTCATTATTCAGTCCCCACATCCATAAAGTCCCATCTGTTTTTACACATCCGCAGGTTCTATCACCACCGTTTAATCTTTTATTATTTTCAATTGAAAAATTTCCATCTCCCCAATTTGTTAAAGACCCTGCTTGTACAGGAGAACTTCTGTCGGTAGTGGTGCCGTCGGCAAGTCCTCCATCACCACCCTTTCCCCAAGTCCACAAAGTTCCGTCAGTTTTTACAGCAATAGTCACTTCTCCCCCGTCTGCCATGCCCATCTGAAACCAATCAGTTAAGGAACCTACTTGTACAGGGGAAGAATAATTAGTTGTATTACCTTGACCTAATTGTCCAGTTCCACCGTCCCCCCACATCCATAAAGTCCCATCTGTTTTTATTCCCGTTACATAAGGTTGTTCAAAACAACCGGCTTTCATATATTTCCATATATGGTCGCCTACTTGTACAGGAGAACTTACACCAGTTTCATCATCTTGGCCCAGCCAACCATTTGTATTATAATTCCCCCAAAGGCCATAATAAGCATTAGCAAAAGGTGTATTAGTGGCCCCACCAGCAGCACCAGCACCAGCAGCAGCCATCATTCCTCGTCTAATATTTGGCATTTACTATTCCTTTACGATGGGGTCTTACTGTCTGCACTGGAAACCATTCCATGCCAGATCGCGCCACCATCCGTGGTGATGAAAACCAAGATATCGATGCCACTGGTAGTTAATGTCGGTGCCGAGCCCCCGGGCCAATCGACCGAACTCGGCCAGTTCACCGTTTGCGATCCACCGTTTGTCAGGAACAACGTAAAGCCAGACAGTTCATCACTGGCTGTTGGATTGCTAAAGGTGAAAGTATTGGCAGAGGTGTCCACGGTTGCTACCACATTGTTCCCAAGGGTGAGGTCTATGTCCTGCGTACCACCGCCAGTACCTCCAATTGCGTTGGTGACTTCACCATAGTCTATGAGATTAATGCGGCCTACCTGATTATCTGCCCCAGCAAGAGCACCTCCCAATGCCAGCGTCGTAAACGCACCGGAAGCGGGCGTCGTTCCGCCGATAGCTCCAGGCGCAGCCATCTTTGCCGTCACATTGGCAGGGGTAACAGCACGCGCTGTATCAGAGCCGGTTACAGCTTCGGCGTCTGTGGCAAGTTCGACAACGCCCTTGTTTGTGGTGCTGGCATCCTCACCAGAGTATGTGACCGTGTTTGTCGCTGAAACCGCCACGTCGATGCCTTCACCGGCGGCAAACGTCTGCGTCTCACCGTTCTCCACATCTTGAGTGGTCGAGCCATCCGACATCGTAAACGAGGACATGCCGCCACCGGCGTTGCCCGTTCTGACAAACTGTACCGAGACAGCGTCGCCATCGCTGATGGTGCCCGACGTTTGGACGTAAGTTACCGCGATCTTAGAGTAGGTCGACGCGCTCGTAACCGCACCCGTCACGTTAAAAATGTGGAAGTTCGCAGGTGCGCTGTTCTTGTAAATTGCGATCGTACCACGCAGCGCTGTTGTCGTGCTGTCGTCCCAACTGTCGACGAGCGAGTTGATCGATGCGCCACCGGCTTCAACATCGTCTAAATATAAAACCGATATGCTGGAAATCGTGCCATTATTCCCCCACACTTTTCCGGCACCTTGATCGCTATCGGCTGTGGCAGTTTCCCAGGCCATGAGAACGCCAGCGCTATCGCCTTTCGAGCCGGTGGCCCCGGTGGAGCCGGTGGAGCCGGTCGATCCGGTAGCGCCAATATTTCCGGTGCGTACAAATCCCAAAACCACTGGGTCGGTGTCACTGAATGAACCCGTGCCTGCGACATAAGTGAGGGCTTGTTTCGTATAGCCACTCGCGTTGGTCGCGGCACCCGTTACATTCCAGGTGGCCCAAACCGCGGGGTCGTCGCGCTTCGACATTGTCATAGTTCCGCGAAGCGCGGTCGTGGTGCTGTCGTCCCAGGTTTGCACAAGCGTTGAGATGGTGGCGCCCGCTGTGTCGACGTCGTCGATATAAGCGTTCGATGCGCTTGACAGAGTGGAATTATCGAAACGTATGACGCCCGCACCAGGATCTGAGTCTGTGGTGGTCGTGCTGTACGTCAAATTCAGACCGCCCGGCACGCCGATGTTGCCGCTGCGTACGAAGACCAACCGGACCAGGTCATCATTGCTGAACGAGCCTGTACCAGCCACATAGGTCAAAGCCTGTTTTGTATAGCCGCTTGCATTAGTTGCCGCCCCGGTAATATTCCAGGTGGCCCAGACCGCGGCGTTCGTTTCCTTGATTAACGTGATAGTGCCACGCAGCGCCGAGTTTGTGCTGTCGTCCCAACTCTGAACCAGACCGCTGATGTCCGCACCCGCCAGGTCCGCATCATCGATATAACATATTGCCGCGCTTGATAAGGTGCCGTTATTAAACCGTATGTATCCAGCACCCGGGTCGCTATCCGTCGTCGTAGTCGAATACTTCAGGCCCAGCCCGGCAGGTACGCCCGAACTGCCAGCTGGGGAGAAGGCGAGGGAGACCTCGGCGTTGTTGGAGGCCGACGTCGAACCAGCGAGATAAGCGACCGGCACTTTCGTGTAACCGCTCGCGTCGGTAACCGCACCCGTGACTTTGAATGTAACGATCGGCGAGGCGGTATTCGGGTTGCCGGAGATTGTGACAATACCCCGGTTTGCGCCGTCGCTGTCGTCCCAGCTTTGGACCCATGCAGAGATGTCCGTCGAGCCATCGCTGTCGTCGACATATAGGACGGTGGCCGAGCTAAAATTGGCGTTATTCAGACGTATGAAGCCTGCACCTGGATCTGCATCTGCAGTGGTCGTCGAATACTGCATCGAGATCCCACCGGCCATGCCGGTCTGCCCGATCGGTATGCCGAGCGCCAGAGCACCTGTGGTGTCCGTGAAACTAGCGGTCGCAGTCCCGGGTGACCCGCTTGAGGTTGCGACATTGGAAACCGATACGGAACTGACGCGGCCCGTGGTTGCCTGCAAGGTTTGGCCGTCGGAACTAAACCCGAGCAGCTTCGATGCACGCGCCGTCGCGTCATCCGTAAATTCTGGCGTGGTGATCGATGTTGTCCGCGAAACCTTGAAACTTCGATCGAGTTCTTCCTGCAATTCCTGGGCAACATGCGTCAGTTTGTCTAATGCGTCTTCGTGATCGGCAGCGGGGAAGGGGTCGGCGGGCTGGTAGTCAGTCCCTTGCGTCAGCGCGGTGTCACGAAGAATAACGACGGTCTCGCCGCTCGCGGGTTCGGTTACAAAGGTGACGTTGCCGCCGCCAGCGACGCCTACACCGCTGACTGCGTAGTTCGTCGAGCCGGTGCCCTCCGCTTTCAGTGTTTCCGCGCCGGTTGCGTCGACCCGAATGTAAACGGCAAGTTCAGTCGATGCGAAAATCTTCCAGGTGTAGGCAAAGGCTGTGGTGGAACCGTTGCCGCTATAACTGGCTTTTAGGGTCGTGGTGCTAATGGTCATGGCTGGGCCTCGCGCTTAATCTTTCTGATCTCATCAAGTTCTTCTTGTATTTCACCGTCACGCTTGTCCTTCTTTTCATCGTACTCATCTTTAAGATGATTTTGTTTTCTTCCGTTTTCGTCGGTATAATTCCAGGGGCTTTCTACCTGTTTCCCTGGCTCCCCAAATAAATCTATTTGCGCCTGGATGCGAGCGGCATTAATTTTGTTTTGGATGGCCGTCACACACTGCTTGCTGGCAATTAAATTCCCAGCCTGGCTGGCTTCCTGCATTATTCGATAATCCTTGCTCTTCAATAACCTTTTCAAAGCTGTGAAGGCGAGGCCACCTGCGCGTTTGTGATACCAATCAACCTCTTTGTGCTCCAGGTCGAATGCAATGCCTTTTATTTCCAGCGATGTCGGATGCCTTTCTGGGCCATGCTGAAGTCGAACAAGCTCCTCATCGACGGGGTTGGGTTCGTAGTCAGACCGCACACGATTGCCAGTAACGGCACGCCCCCACAAGTCACGTCGTGGTGGCAAGTTTTTGGAGAAGCCAGGCAGCCGCGCAAGATACTCGTCATGGAACGTAAGCCGTAATCGCTCAATATCGTCCGTGGCACGCTTCCAGTCGTTCCAGTGCGCAGATCCTGGCACCAGTCCCTTGAGATAATTCTTTGCGAATCTGGCCCCCATTGGCCCATCTGGCTCATTCACTGCTTCTATGAAGGCAGAGAGCCCGGTCATAAATGTCTTGTTCGTCAGGTTGTACCCCACGACCCCAATAAGGGCCAAACCAATCTCAGTGCGGGTTCTCTCGTCGGTATCACGGTGCTCCATTATTTCAAAGCCGTCTGCAATAAGCCCGACGATGGTGCTGATCGGCTCAATAAAATTGTAATTGAAGTATGTATCGCCGGTACGCACATGGTAGGGTTTGCGTCCCATGCGCTTGTGCGCCGCGCGAAGTTCGTGGTCGCTCGAAAGGTTCCCTGTCCACTCGAAGCGATCGCTTTTGTACATGAGGTACAGCATCCCCATTATCCCTGAGCCCATCAACCAGCGTGAGGTCGCGGCAGCCTGCTCCGCGCCGCCTTGCTCCATCGCGGTTGTCCAGCGCTTCATAAATGGGGCAATCGGCGAATGGTCGGCCACATACAGTACGGCATTGGTGGGTGTTTTGTAGAACGGCACGACACTGCGGCCAATCCAATGACCGCCGAAAAACTTCTGGCCGTTTAGCAGCCATCCTTCCATGTCACTTTGCAGGGTGACAAACTTAGCTTTTTCTTTTGCCCGCTTTGACGCGGCTGCGGTCGGGTTCATCACAAAGTCAGCGACAAACTCTTCAAAATCCGCACCCTGTTTACCTTGCGAACGCGCCGCCTGGAAGCCTTCTACCCACAGCTGCTTGCGGTACGCGATTACCTTCCACCAGGCATCCTCCAGCTGTAACATGCGTACAGGAGCACGCCCCAATGTAACGGCGTTGCCTGCGTAATCAGCGAAAGTCGCCCACCCCCCAGACCACTGCAGCCCAGCGCCAGAGATAGCATCGAGTCGGCGACCCTGCTGCTCGGCATGAGAGCGTTGGACAACCGACATCTCCGCACCCGAGATAGGGTCTTCTCGCAGCCAAAACGCGCGGGCACCGGCTCTAGCCGCCTCACGGGTGGACATGACGGCACCGAAAATTTCTGCGCCTACATCAGAGAACGTGACATCTCGATGTTTCCCAAACAGGGCGTAAGGTGCTTGCCGCGTCGCCGTAAACGCGCTGTTTGAAATGTCCAAACTGATAGTCGCAGCGACGCCCACGAAGTTCTTTGTATGGGTAAACCACCCGGACAGCAGGGAATTAACCCATAGCTCATGGGTAGCGTTCGAGAATCTTTGCCAGTTAGTCAAGGATCTCAAATGCTTCAGACGAGCAGGCACGTCTGTCGGCAAGGATGCGTATTCGTTTATCACATGATCTAATTGATCCACCCCGCCCATGCCGTCCAAAAGTTCTTTGTAGTTCATGTCCAGCATGGCTGCATCGTCTGCCGATGGAACACGCAAGGCGCTTAATGCACGCGCAATTTCCGTTCTTTTTCCGCGGTACGCTTGCTGCAAGTTTGCGACATACTCCGCTTGCTGCCGCCACTGCAATTTCATTTCTATTGTGGCATTGAGGCCCTGCGCCTTTTTGGTGAGGCGGTCGAGGGTGCGGATTGATGCCACGAGATGATCGCGCCCCGCGACCATTACCGCAGCCATATACCCCGGGTCTGCTTTGCTAAGATTAAAGCCGTCCCGAAAGAAAAAGTTCTTGAGCCCCCGTTCATTGACACCAAGAAGATTTGCCATCGCGCGTGTCTGCTCGTGCGCTATGTGCTTGACCTCCTCCTTGCCCATTTTGGCAAAGTGAGACTCAAGCGCTCCACTTGTACTTGAGAGCAAGCCGTAGATATTCCCCTCGTCTGGGATCTTTTGTTCCATGCCGGGCGGTATGTTGCCCTTGGCTATGCTTTCGTCCCTGCTACGAACACGCACACCGCCAACCATACCATCGTCTACTACCGGGCGGTTTGTGATACCGCTAACGATCATATCTAGCTCAGGGTCGCCTAATGTTTCCCACGGCGTGTAGGCGTCGGCGGCCTCCATCTCCTCAGTTGGGCTCGGCTCTGTGCGCGCAGCACTTGGCGGCACCTCTTCCTCTGGGACGAAGTCTCCCCTTGTCGACGGGGTCAACGGCGCATAGTTATCATTGATATGGTTTATGGCAGCTTTGCGTGTAGGGAACGTACCAAAAACCTCGCCGGTGGCGGCATTGAAAGCTTCATACTGGTTGTACATCCCACCGCCGGTGCCCTTGCGAACATCAAATTTTCTTGTGATGCCGTCGACACCCTCAAAGGTTTCCTCAAGCTCGGCCTGTCGCACTTCATGCTTGACAGCAAGCTCTGCTGCTTCCTCGTCCTGCAAGCTCTTCTGCAACATCTTGTCGGTGTAGCGTCTATATGTGTTGCCGTAAGTGTTACGCCCTACAGGCTTAATTAACCGACCAAGACCCAAGCCAATATAGCTGCCAATTTCATCGGCCCAGCCTGCCAGTTGAATACGCTCCGGTGTTTGCTCAGACCCCGGGGCAGGTGGGGATAAACTTAGATTTGGCGATGGGTAGTCTTCTGCCCTGTCGTTAAGCAAAGTAGGATCAGATTTAAGTGCCATATTTTTTCCAACAAAAAACCCGCCAAAAGCGGGTTGCTACATTGATGTCAAACTTTGTTATTCTGTTCGCTCTTCGCCTGCGAGGCCTGTGGCGGCAATCGGTGCGGCGCTAAACAGCGGAGCGCCTTTTTGCATCAGACTGTCGCGCATCTTCTTGGTGACGGGCAGGGCCCATACTTCTGTACCCACCGTTGGCGTTTGCGGGTCAGGTGCATTAATCTCCGTCACCCCGACCTTCGCGTTGAACTTCTTGCCGAACTTCGCGGCGTAGTTCTTAATTATATTGTCATAGAAGCGTTCCATGCCTTCGCCGCCGACTTCAAGATCAAGGCTAGAAATTCTCATCCAATTTGGACGGAGAGGACGATCCTCTGCCATTGATTCACCCACCTCGTTGTGAATCTTTTCAGCAATTTCTTTGCCAGCTAAATCTTCAATTCGCTCAAGCGGGACATCTTCTTCACGAATAACTTGTCTTCCATCTTTGTCATACGCAACAAAATCATATAATCCAGTTTTATTCCCGGTAGTTTCACCAAACTCAGGTTCATACTCAATTCGATCAAGGTGCTTACTCAAATCATACCGCTCTGCCTGTACCTTGCCAGGTGTCCACGCGATCATGTCGTAGTCTTCCTCTGCCGCCATGCGTGCAACGCGGCGGAACACCATTTCGTGCCATTTCTTTTTGAGCGGTGCGTCTGGGACAGGGCTTGCTGTGGTCCCACGGATGTCATTGTTAATATTGTTAATTGCGGCGTTAATCGCACTTTGACGATTAAAAGATTGGGCAGTTACAGGATTACCCTGTGGGTCTATAACTCTCCAAAATTGGTCGCCACCACGCTCTGAAGCCATAGGCGGTAACACCCCACTTTCGACAGTGTAGCCCTTTGGCAATTCTTTAATTAAACCCTTTTCTTGTCCCACATACCCCTGCTTTTGACCCTTCTTATGCCAATCAGACTGTATCTCCTCCACGAACAGTATCTTCTCACCGTTGGGGCCGGTGCGGTCATTCAAACGGATGTGGGCGAGGACGTTGGGGTGTTCGCCAAAGTGGCCTTGCTGAAATACGTCCTTTTTCCTAGCGACATGTTCACCGCTTAGGGGTATTTCATGTCCGTCATCGTACATTTTACGGACGGCGGCGACATCAAGCGGCGGCAAGGTTGATGGGTCTGCTACGTTGTCTCGAAACCGTTTTTTATAACTATCTAAAAATTCATCAAAACTCATGCGTCGAGATGTTGGCAACGTAAGTGCCACCTCGCGGTAGTTCTCGCCGCCAGGGAGGGTGTGTTTATCGAACCGTGTGCGGCTCGCCCCAAGTTCATCCAAAAGCCGCGATCTTTCGTCACGCGATATTTCACCAGCATCATAACGCTCAAAAATATCGTGCCGTCCTTTTCGGACAGCCTCCCCCCCAGGCTCGAGGACAACCTCTTTCACCTCGACCTGGTTGGCATCAACGAAATCCATGATCTCCTGCTTGGTCACATTCTTGCGGCCCTT
>Ga0208181_1000790_pt1 | contig 14135 bp, 10 predicted proteins | sample MalvirDeepMed_s6_FD_184244 | JGI IMG/M metagenome (GOLD analysis project Ga0208181, IMG submission 184244) | Marine viral communities from the Global Malaspina Expedition - Malaspina viral metaG DeepMed_s6 (SPAdes) (version 2) | ecosystem: Environmental > Aquatic > Marine > Oceanic | place... | reverse complement strand
CGGCCTGACCATGGAAACCGTCAGCCGGCAGCTGACCAAGCTGCGCAAGGATGACGTCATCCGCATCCTCAACAATCGCCATGTCACGGTTCCCGACCTGACCCGCCTGTCCGAACGCGCCGGTTTCTAGAATGCCGCGGGTGCGGGCGAACACGGAGTTCGGCCTCTCCGTTTGAGCGCGGATCATGCCGTCAAAGCCGGCGATAGGCGCGGTCGTGGGATGCGTCGGCCTGAGAGAGTCCGCTCGAGAACTCCAGCCATCTGCCTTTGTGCTTTCATGTCTGTTGGACATGGCCTGCTTCTGCTCTAGGCTCGCGTCCTGACGGTCTTTGGGAGGAGGCATCCATGGAGTTCGACTACGTTATCGTCGGCGGCGGATCCGCCGGTTCGGTGCTTGCTGCCAGGTTGAGCGAGGATCCGAAGGCGCAGGTCTGCCTGCTTGAGGCGGGCGGCGATGGCAAGGGCATCCTGATCCGCGCCCCGCTCGGCATGGTCGCCATGCTGCCGGGCCGGCCGAAGCTAAACAATTGGGCCTACGAGACGCTGCCGCAACCCGGTCTTGGCGGCAGACGCGGCTACCAGCCCCGTGGCCGCGCCCTGGGCGGGTCCAGTGCCATCAACGCCATGCTTTACGTTCGTGGCCATCCGTCCGACTATGATGACTGGGCCCGGGCCGGGTGCCACGGCTGGGGCTGGTCCGATGTGCTGCCGCTGTTTCAGCGCTCCGAGGGCAATATCCGCGGCGCGGACGGCCTGCACGGCAATGAAGGCCCTCTGGAAGTTGCCGAGCAGCAAAGCCCGCGCCCGATCAGCCTGGCCTTTGTCGATGCCGCCGCCGAGGTCCAGATCCGCCGCAACCCAGATTTCAACGGTCCGGAGCAGGAGGGGGCGGGCCTCTACCAGGTCACCCAGTTCTGGCGCAACGGCCGACCTGGCGAGCGTTGCTCCGCCGCCGCGGCCTACCTGCATCCTGTGATGGACCGGCCCAACCTGACGGTAATTACCAATGCCCACGCAACCCGGGTCCTGATGCAGGATGGCCGTGCGACGGGCGTCGCCTATCGCAAGGGAAAGTCAGAGCTCGAGGTCTCTGCGCGCGCTGAAGTCATCCTGTGTGGCGGTGCCTTCAACTCGCCGCAGCTGCTGATGCTGTCCGGCATTGGGCCGGGCGAGCATCTGCGCTCGCGCGGCATCGAGGTGGTCAAGGATCTCCCCGGTGTCGGCCGTAACCTGCAGGATCATCTCGATTACATCTACACCGCCAAGACCCGCGACACGGACGTGCTGGGCCTGGGCGCGATCGGGAGTTACAAGCTGCTGCGCGATATCCTGCGCTGGCGGCGCAATGGCTCCGGAGTTCTGTCCTCTCCGGGCGCGGAAGGTGGCGCATTCCTCAAGTCGGACCCTGGACTGGACCGCCCCGATCTGCAATTGCATTTCGTCGCTGCCCTGGTCGATGATCATTCGCGCAAACTGCACATGGGCTATGGCTATTCCTGCCATGTCTGCGTTCTTCGGCCGCATTCGCGCGGCGAGGTCGGGCTCGCCAGCCCGGACCCGATGCGCCCGCCGCGGATTGACCCGAAATATCTCTCCGACAAGCGTGACGGGGAACTGATGCTCAAGGGCGCCAAAATCACCCGCAAGATCATGGATGCGCCATCACTGCGAAAGTACCGCACCCGCGAAGTCTATACCCGAGAGGGCATGAGTGACGACGAGCTGATGCAGCACATTCGCGCCCGCGCTGACACCATCTACCACCCGGTCGGCACCTGCCGCATGGGCCGCGACGGCATGGCAGTCACCGACCCGGAGTTGAAGGTGCACGGTGTCGAGGGCTTGCGCGTGGTCGACGCCTCGGTGATGCCCTCATTGATCGGCGGCAACACCAATGCGCCGACAATCATGATCGCCGAGAAAGCCGCTGACATGATCAGGGCGCAGGCCCGTGGGTGAGGGGATCAGAATTCAGTCCAGTTTTCCAGCTTTTGTGCCGTCGCGGCTCCGCCGAAATTTGCGCTGATATTTGCTACCAGCTCATGCTGCGGCGAGACCGTTCTGCTGGTTGGCTTGATCTCGTTTTCAGGATCGGTCCGCGGGTCTTGTTTTGCAGCCGTGGTGCCTGCAGAAGACGCGCCAAGCTGAAAATGGCTCAACAACTCAAACAGTGCTTCGGCTTCCTTTGCCAACCCGTGACTTGAGGCGGTGGTCTGTTCGACCATGGCGGCATTCTGCTGTGTGCCCTGATCAATCACGATGACGGCCTCGTTGATTTCCTGCAGCCCCGCTGATTGCTCCTTCACGCTGTTGGCAATGGCCTTGATGTTGATGTCGATGCTCTGGATCTTCTCGACGATGTCGCCGAGTGACTGACCTGCCTGGTCAACCAGTGAAACACCGCATTTCACCTGCTCGCTGGAGGAGGTAATCAGCTGCTTGATGTCCTTGGCCGCGCTCGCCGAGCGTTGGGCAAGATCGCGAACCTCCTGAGCCACCACCGCAAATCCCTTACCGGCCTCGCCCGCCCTTGCAGCCTCAATGCCGGCATTGAGCGCCAGAAGATTGGTCTGGAACGCTATTTCATCAATGACGCCGATGATCTTGGAGACCTCTTGCGATGACGTTTCAATGGCGCTCATCGCGGTCACGGCCTGGGTGACAATTTCGCCCGAGCGCTCGACGTCGGTCCGTGTTTCGGCGACCAGTGCGGCCGAAGCGCTTGCGTTCTGCGTTGCCTCGCCGACATTGGTGGTGATTTCCTCAAGTGCCGCCGCCGTTTCCTCGACCGAGGCAGCCTGCCGCTCGGTACGCTGCGCCATGTCATTGGTGGCGGAGCGGATCTCGGCGGAGCCCGAGGCGATGCTGCGGGCATTGTTTTCGACCGCGCGCATTGTCGATCGCAGCTCTGCAAGCACGTCGTTGAAGTCCTTGCGGATCTGTTCCATCGTTGGGACAAACGGTGTGTCGAGGGTGCGGGTGAGGTCGCCGGCTGCCAGTGCGCGCAGAGAGCCTGCGAGCGTGGAAATGGCCGTCATGCGGGCTGTCACGTCGGTGGCGAATTTCACCACTTTGACCACTTCTCCCCGGTCGTTCATGATCGGATTGTAAGCGGCCTGGATCCAGACCTGATTGCCGGTCTTGCTGAGGCGCATGAATTCGTTGGCGCAAAACTCGCCGGCAGCGAGGTCGCGCCAGAAAGCAGTGTATTCCGGTGTCGCGGTATAGGCCGGGTCACAGAAGATCCGGTGGTGTTTGCCGATGATTTCCGAAGCAGTGTAGCCCAGGGTGCTGCAAAAATTCTCGTTGGCGTCGAGGATGGTGCCGTCCGGAGCGAATTCGATCACCGCCTGCGAGCGGGACAGGGCAGAGAGTTTGGCCGCATCCTCGATGGATTTGAGTTTGCTCTCGGTAATGTCGGTGGCGAACTTGACGACCTTGACGGGTTTGTCGCCCTTGAAGACGGGATTGTATGACGCCTCGATCCAGATTTCGCGCCCGTTCTTGCCAAAGCGCTTGTATTGACGGCGGTCGCACTTGCCGGCTGCAAGCTCGCGCCAGAAAGTCTTGTACTCGGCGCTTTCGGTTTCTGCCGGGTCGACGAACATGCTGTGATGCTTGCCGACGATCTCCTTGAGGTCGTAGCCAAGTGCATCGCAGAAATTCTGGTTGGCGGTAAGAATGTTGCCTTTCAGGTCAAACTGGATGATTGCCTGTGAGCGGGAGAGGGCGTCCATGATGCTGGCGCAGTCGTTGCCGAAGCCGAAATAGTTAGACATTCTGTTTCCTTCCGGCCGAGGCCAAAACACCATAGAATTTACGGGGTTTCACGTTTGTTTGTTCTTGAGGAATTCTTCCTTGAGGAGCGAAGTGGAAGGTATGTGTTCCCAAAGGATTGAAACTGTTCTTGCTTGTTAGTATTTTCAGCAATATTTTAACGAATGAATAAAAAATTCGCCCCAGATCTTTAGGTTCCCCTAATTCGCGCTATGGTACGTTGAAAAAATTCAGTGCAACTTCGACTTTTTGCTGTGTGGAAGGTGGGATGTTGCCATTTCGGCCAAGGTGATCATTGTTGCGCCAAGCACTGCCTTTGATGATTCCTGCCGGGAGCCCTTGATATGACCGTTCGCATCGCCGTTCTCACCGTGTCCGATCGCGCCAGCCGCGGCGAGTATGAGGATCTGGGTGGCCCTGCGGTCAAGGCCTGGCTGGAACGAGTGGTGTCGAGCCCGGCGGAAATCGTGATCCACGTCATCCCCGACGGGCTGGAAAGCGTGCGCGATACCCTGGTCCGGCTGTGTGACGTGGACGGCGTCGACATGGTGCTGACCACCGGCGGCACCGGCCCCAGCCCACGCGATCTGACGCCCGAGGCCATGAAGGCGGTGATGGAAAAGGAATTGCCCGGTTTCGGCGAACTGATGCGCAAGGTGAGCCTGGATTTCGTGCCGACCGCCATCCTGTCGCGCCAGACAGCCGGTACCCGCGGCAAGACGCTGATCGTCAACCTGCCGGGCAAGCCCGGATCGATCGACACCTGCCTCACCGCTGTGTTCCCGGCCATTCCGTTCTGTCTTGATCTGATCGGGGCAGGGCGGATCGAGACCCATGACGAGATCCTGAAAGCATTCCGCCCGTCAAAGTGACGGGCGGAAGCAGTCTTGGAATATCAGCGGTCCCCTCAGGTCCTGAGCACCCGGTAGATCGCCGGGATCACCAGCACGGTCAGCGCCGTCGATGAGGCGAGACCAAACAGCAGCGAGATCGCCAGTCCCTGGAAGATCGGGTCGGTCAGGATCACCGCCGCCCCGATCATTGCCGCAAGTGCCGTCAGGATGATCGGCTTGAAGCGGATCGCTCCCGCCTCGATCAGCACCGGCGTCAGCGGCGTGCCCGGCACATGCGCATGGCGGATGAAATCCACCAGCAGGATCGAGTTGCGCACGATGATGCCGGCAAGCGCGATGAAGCCGATCATCGACGTGGCCGAGAACGGCGCGCCGAACAGCCAGTGACCGATGAGGATGCCGATGAAGGTCAACGGCACCGGCGTCAGGATTACCAGCGGCGCCTTGAACGAGCCGAACTGGGCAACCACCAGGATGTAGATGCCGAGCAGGGCCACGCCGAAGGCCGCACCCATATCGCGGAAGGTCACCCAGGTGACTTCCCATTCCCCGTCCCAGAGCAGCGTCGAGACTTGCTCGTCGGCCGGTTGACCATTGAGCGCGATCACCGGCTTTTCAAGGTCGGTCCAGTCCATCGCATCGAGTGCTTCCTGAACCGCGATCATGCCGTAGAGCGGCGCTTCATAATCGCCGGCCATTTCGGCCATCACCATTTCCGCGGCCCGGCCATTGTGGCGGAACACCGGGAACGAGGCGCGCTCCTGCGTAACCTGAACCACGTCGCCCAGTTCCACGATGGAGCGGTCACCCGGAAGCACGTTTGCCGGGATCGGCGTGGTGAGAAAAACCTCGTCGACCTTGCGCTCCGAACGCGGACGTTCGAGCCGTATGGCAATCGGTGTGCGTCCACCGCCGCGGTGCGAATAGCCCACCGTCTGGCCGGTGTTGAGGATGGCGATGGTATCGAACACATCCTGTTCCTCGACCTTGAAGAACTCCAGTTCGTCGGTCGAAATATTCACCCGCACCCGGTCAGCCGGCTGGCCCCAGGAATTGTCGATATCGACGATGAAGTCGGCCGAACGGAAGGCCTCTTCAACCCGGGCCGCGACAGCGCGGCGGGTTTCGGCGTCAGGTCCATAGATCTCGGCCAGCAGTGTCGCCATCACCGGCGGCCCCGGGGGCGGCTCGACCACCTTCAGGCTGGCGCCTTGCGGCAACGGAATGCCGGCGATGCGCGTGCGGATGTCGAGCGCGATCTCGTGGCTCGACCGGTCCCGTTCGCTCTTGGGCGTCAGATTGAGCGCAACATCGCCCATCTGCTGTTCCGAGCGCAGGAAGGAATGCCGCACCAACCCGTTGAAATTGAACGGTGCTGCGGTCCCGGCATGGGTCTGGACCGATTTGACTTCCTCGAGCTTGAGCACTTCCCGCGCCACCGATTGTGCAACCGCATCCGTGGCCTCCACCGAGGTGCCTTCCGGCATGTCGATGACCACCGAAAGTTCGGACTTGTTGTCGAACGGCAAGAGCTTGACCGTGACATCCTTGGTGTAGAACAGCGACAGCGAGCCGAGCGTCATGATGCCGACAACGATCAGGAAGATCCAGGAACTGGTCTTGCTGGCAAGCACCGGGCGCGCCACGGCACGGTACATTCTGCCCAGAACGCCGCCACTCTCTGCGCCTTCGCCATGACCATGATGCATCGGCGCGCGTCCGGCGATCTTCAGCATCAGCCAGGGCGTGACCATGACCGCGACAAAGAATGAGAACACCATTGCAGCCGACGCATTGGCGGGAATCGGGCTCATATAGGGACCCATCATGCCCGAGACGAACAGCATCGGCAGCAGCGCCGCGACCACGGTGAGTGTCGCGACAATGGTCGGGTTGCCGACTTCGGCCACAGCTTCGATCGCCGCCTGCTTGCGCTCGCGGCCATCACCCATGCCCCAGTGCCGGGCAATGTTCTCGATCACCACGATGGCGTCATCGACCAGGATACCGATCGAGAAGATCAGCGCGAACAGCGACACCCGGTTGAGCGTGTAGCCCATCACGCGAGAGGCAAACAGCGTCAGCAGGATGGTCACCGGAATGACGATCGCCACCACCAGCGCTTCGCGCCACCCGATCGCGAGCCAGACCAGAATGATGATCGAAACCGTGGCGAGACCCAAGTGATAGAGCAGCTCGTTGGCCTTCTCATTGGCGGTTTCGCCGTAGTCGCGCGTGATTTCCACCGCCATTGAATGCGGGATCAGCGATCCCTCGAGCGCTTCGGTGCGTTCGAGGATCTGCTCGGCCACCAGCACCGCATTGGCGCCCGCGCGCTTGGCAATCGCCAGGGTGACGGCGGGTGTGCGGTTGATCGCGTTTTCCGCGCCGTCTTCCGCCCCGTCTTCCGAACGCGTCACCGTCGCCACGATCCGCGCCGTGCTGTCGGTGGCAAAGGAGATGTCGGCCAGATCGCGCACATAGACCGGCCGTCCGTCCCGGGTGGTGATCAGCAGATTGCCGATTTCAGCCGGTGCATAGAGCGTTTCCCCCACCATCAGTTCGGCCGAGGTGCCGTCGAGCGTCACTTCACCCGCGGGGAAGGCCCGGTTGGCGCCGCTGACCTTGCCGGCAAGCTGTTGCAGCGTCACGCCGTTAAGCGCCAGCCGTTTGGGATCGGGTGCAATGCGGATGATCTCGTCGGTGTCGCCGACCAGGTAGGTCAGCCCGACATCGTCAATTTTCGAGAGTTCGGTTCTGAGTTCACGCGCCACGCGTGTCAGATCGTTGGCCGACACCGCGTCCCCGGCTTCCTCCGACGGTGTCAGCGTCAGCGAGACGATGGCCACATCGTCAATGCCTCGCCCGACGATCATCGGTTCGGGGATGCCGACGGGGATACGGTCGATATTGGCGCGCACCTTGTCATGCACCCGCAGGATGGCTGAATCGGTCTGCGTGCCGACAATGAAGCGCGCCGTGACCAGAACCTTGTTGTCCGCGGTCTGTGAATAGACATGCTCGACCCCGTCGATGCTCTTGACGATGGTCTCGAGCGGTTCGGTGACCAGCTTCACCGCATCATCGGCCTTCAGCCCCGGTGCGCCGAGCATGATGTCGACCATCGGCACCGAGATCTGCGGCTCTTCCTCGCGCGGCAGGGTCAAAAGCGCCACGATCCCGAAGGCAAAGGCCGCGAGCAGGAACAGCGGGGTGAGGGGGGAGACGATGAAGCCGCGCGTCAGCTGGCCGGCAATCCCCAATCCGGAGGTTTTCATGGCCGCACCACCTTGTCGCCGGCGGACACACCACTGATCACTTCAACCAGGCCGGCATTGTCGCCATCCTGCGCAGCACCCAGAATGACAGTGCGCTCCACCACGTCTCCATCATGGTCCTCGACCGACAAGAAATCGATGCCGTGGCGGTTGACCACCGCGTCCACGGGCGCCAGCAGCGCCTTGCGGCTGCCGATCGGCACCTCGACCAGAACGCGGGCATTGACGAAGGCGGTGTCGAGCTTCTCCACCTCGACATCGGCAATCACCCGGCCATTGTCGATCTGCGGATAGATCTTGGCAAGCCGCCCGGCTGCTTCCTCGCCGCCGGTGGCAAGGCGGATTTCAGCACCGGCTTCAAGGCTGCCGGCAAACCGCTCGGGCACGGCAAGTCTCAAGTAGAACCCGCCCGAGCCGATGGTCGCCACCGGTTCGCCCGGCATGATCACCGAGCCGCGGGTTGCGGGCACGGTCAGCACACGGCCATCGGCCGGCGCAATCACGGCGCCTTCGGTTTCCTGCTGGGTCAGCACCGCGCGCTGCGCTTGCGTTGCGGCAATCTGGTTTCGCGTCACCTCCACATCGGTCGACAGCTGCGCCAGCCGCTGTCGCGTTACAACGCCGCGTTCGACCAGCGTCTCGCCGCGCTCGAGTTCGGCTTCCGCCGTTTCAAGCTGAGCGGCGTAGGCCGCAAGCTGTGCGTCGAGTGCCGCGATCTGGAAGGCAATCTTGTCATCCTTCACCAGGCCGATCTTCTGCCCGGCGGTAACCAGATCGCCTTCGCTGATCGTCAGTTCCTCGATCACGCCACCGATACGGGCCCGCGCCGGCACGATGTCGCGCGATTCAACACGCGCCTGAACGGCCTTCCATTCGGTGATGTCTGTGGGCGAAAGCGTCAGCGTTTCGGCCTGCGCGCCACTGGCACAGACGGAGACGAGAAGCGCAAAGCTGAGCATTTTCATGGCTTGCCTCATTTCAAGGGATCGGGGCGCGGACACCGGGAGCATGGTCAATCAATGATCGGATGTCATTGCGCGAGATCAATCGCCCGGTCTCCTGTTGAGACACATATAGGCACTTATATATAAGATCGCAAATATAAAATTCTTGCACATTTCTGTGGCGCCGCCTTTCCGGTTGCGGGGCCAAGATGCTGGCCTGTGTTCACCCCCCATCGGCCCCTTGTGGGAAGACACCTGCGGAGATCCTGCGCTGGTGGCGTGATTGGCAATTGACCCTGCGGCAATGATCGGGTCTTGTGCCCGCCAACGGGCCGAGCCGGGGCGGGAGGGTCCCTGGTTGACGGCCATGATCTGGGATGGGTGAGGCGATGAGATTTGCACTGGTTGACTTTGGTCATGCGTTTTACCGGCCGCTGACGCGGCGGATCATCATCTTTGTTCTGCTTCTGGTGTGGACCGGGGTGGAGTTTTACTCCGGCTCTACCGGCTGGATGATGCTTTTCCTGGCCTTGACGGCCTATGTCGGCTGGGGCTTCTTCCTCTCCGGGCAGGCCGACGGCCCGTTGGAGGATGACACCGCCGCGGCCCGAACACCGGCTTCAGACGACGACAAATAGCCCGCTGGTGTCAGCGAATTCCTGCCAGCACGGCAAATAATCTCGCGTTGCATCTCGTCTGAAAATTTGATGTCCACAGGGGCTTGTGGCATGGTTTCTGCCGGTCTATAAGCCAGCCGCTGGTCACGGAGTGTAGCGCAGCCTGGTAGCGCACGTCGTTCGGGACGACGGGGTCGGAGGTTCGAATCCTCTCACTCCGACCAGTCTTTTCACTTGGCAATATTCATTCTATTCTGATGTTGGTGGGCATAGTAAATGCCGCCGTGATGAACATCTCACGCCGCTTGTTGTGTAAGGCAAAAAACAGGGCACGAGGCTTGGTCAGAACAATTTCCGCTGATACCGAAAATCCGCGGTCAAATGCTATGACAAGGCCGACTTGCCCCGGTACATTGAGGTCATCCGATCAACATGATGTCGTGCAGCTCTTTGTTGCATTCAAATGCAGCAGAAAAAGAGGCAATGAGTTAAACCTCAATGCCTCAGGCTCAATCTTTCTTGTATCTATCCGGTCCGCCCGTGTGACTGCTGCGGGTGATGGAAACCGGGTCGCTCGCCGGAAACGTGTCTTCCAGCCCTTCTTCCAACTCGTCATCCAGTTCCTGGTCAAATGTATCATTCTTGGCAGCTTCAATAGCCGCTTCGCGGCTCGCATAGATTGAGGAATGACGGCGATTGATCACATAGGCCCAACCGCCATCGCGCTGTTCGAGTTCGTAGTTGTGGTTTTTCATGGAGTACTCCTTTCGCTGCGCAACGCCACTCATGTGACATTGTTCCGTGGTTCGAACCCCGTTCAGCCTTGCAGATCAAAGCGATTTGCAAGGCTGATCGTGAGACGCAATCCTTGGCGTCGCCGTTGCTCTAAGCCAGCGTTGATTTCATCATCCACGCCGCTTTCTGATGCACTGTCTGACGAGCGATAAGCTGATCGACAGTCGATTCATCGCCAGCGTCCTGTGCAACCTTGATGGCTTCCAAGATTACAGCAATGATGGTCTCGTTGTCCGCCAAAAGTTCGCTCAGCATGTCGTCGGCGCCGGGGATGTTCTGGTTTTCCTTGATTGTCGCCAACTCGGCGAATTTTGCGTAAGTGCCTGGCGCATATTCGCCAAGCGCCCGGATACGCTCCGCGATTTCATCAAGCGCTGCCCACATTTCCTGGTATTGCTCTTCAAACATCAAATGCAGCGACCGGAAGTTCGATCCTTCGACATTCCAGTGGTAATTATGCGTTTTGAGGTAGAGCACATAGGTGTTCGCCAGAACTCTGGACAGAGCGTCGGCACAGGTTTTCTTGGAATTGTCAGTCATGGTTTCGGTTTCTCCGTTTGATCGGGTGTCAGGACAGAATGTAAGTCGCGGCCAAATTTCGGTTTGACGGTAGGGTTCGCAACATCACCTTTGACGGAAGCACGATGATCTCAACCCTTGGTCGGAATAGGTGGGCATGTGCCCCCTCACACTCGGCTCGGAAGATAAGAGCATCGTGCATGCTCAAGGGGTTGTCAGCGTGTGGTTCAGTCACCAAACGCAAGCTAACAGGGAAGGGCACTTATGCCTTTGACGTATGTCAATTTTTGCATATGACCCGGTCATGTTCCACCAAGCCGCTACGGACTTCCTCGAGCTTCGCCTCCGGGGTGTGCACCACAATGCTCCGTCGCGGGGCAGCGCGGACGTACTCGCCGACAGTCGGCTGCATGTGGCGCGGACGCTACGCGATTAGGGACCGAATGACCGGACGCAAGCAATCTCCGACAGCCAACGGGTGCACTCTTGAAAGACGGTGAAGACTGGAAAGGGGCATGGCGCAGTCGGGCCGGATGAACTAAAGCTGATTTGGTTTCCGGGGCTGACTTATTCGAGCGTCACCCCCCGTGCCTGTTGCCCCGTTCGTTTTCGCTCAAGGCCTGTTGCTGATGTCAAAGCCGGAATTTGCGGCGACCCGCTATTACGCCCTGGCGTTCTGGGCGCCTGCGGTCACCGTCACCTATTTGCCGATCTGGCTCAATGAACGCGGCATCAGCGATGCCGGTATCGGGCTGATCAACACCCTGCCGATGGCCGGCATGTTGCTGTTCAGCGTACTTGTCGGCCGACTTGCCGACCGCGCGCCGGACTGGAAGCAGGCGATCATGCTCGGCACCGGGTTTGCCGCTTTCAGCTCGCTGCTGCTCGGCCTTGCCGAGGATTTCTGGATGATCCTGCTGGTCTGGACCATGGCCACGCTGCCTGCCGGGCTGGTCAGCCCGGTCGCCGATGCGGCCACCATGCGGCTGTCGCTGCGGCTCGGGTTTTCCTTCGGCGCCATCCGCGCCTGGGGCACGATCGGTTTTCTCGCCATGTGCTTTGTCACCGGCTACGTGGTGTTGTGGCTCGGCGCTTCGGCTTTCGTCTGGCTGATTGCCATTGCCTGCTTCTCCCGTTTCTTCGCCGCTGTCGGTCTGCCGCGGTTGCGCGATGCCGATCAGCCGCGCACGCAAGCCGAAGGGACGTTCCTGTCGCGCGAGGTCATCGCAGCCTTCAGGCCCTGGGTGCTGCTTCCGGTGATTGCCGGCGCGATCCTGTTTGCAAATCACATGGTCATGAATGCGTTCTCGTCGCTGGTGTGGAAGCGGATCAACATCCGCTTTCCCGCCCGTGTGCTGATCCTGATGGCAGGCGTCGTCTCGGTCATCCGCTGGATCGGCATGACCCTGTCGCCGCCGCTGTGGGTGATCGTGCTGATGCAGCTTGGCCAGGCCGTCACCTTCACGTTCTCCTATCTCGGCTGTCTCTATTTCATCGCCAAGCGCACCAGCGAGGACATCTCGGCCGAGGCGCAGAGCCTGTTCGGCGTCATGATGCAAGGCTTCTCGATCCTGATCGTGGCGAGCTTCGGTATCGCCTTCGGCGTGGTTGGCGTCAACGCCTTCTGGATCTGCGTGGCGCTGTCGGCTCTGGCGATCCTGATGGTGCAGGTCTCGCTCAGGATGCGCGGGCCCGATCCGTCGGACTGATCCGAACCGGGTGGGCGCTGGTCAGAATTTCAGCTCCGGATAGCGCTGCGCGTAAATCCGGAACCACGGCGTAAAGCGCTCCGGGGTCCGCGCAATCTCGGCATGGAGCTCGTCCTTGGTGATCCAGCGTGTCTCCTCGACCTCCAGTGGATCAGGCGCGATCTGGAGCGAAGACCGGTCCGCCGTGCCGGTATACATCGTCACCTTCTCGTGTTCGTGCAGGCCGTTGCCGACATCGGCGGAATATTCGACCACCCGCTGCGCCAGCACGGGGACCTTGATCCCGAGTTCCTCGGTCAGACGCCGGTGCGCCGCAGTTTCGAGCGCTTCATTCCAGTACGGATGGGTGCAGCAGCTGTTGGCCCAGAGCCCGCCGCAATGATATTTCGAGCTGGCGCGCTTCTGGATCAGCAGGTGCTCGCCGTCGAAGATGAACACCGAAACCGCCAGATGAAACAGCCCGCCGGTATGGGCCTGGAGTTTCTCCACCGGATACAGGGACCCATCCGGGGCGATCGCGGGAATGATGATCTGGCTTGCGTTCATGAATCTGTGTCGTCTTTCCCGCAAGCATCTGAGGTTTCGGTTTCCCACCGAAACCCGATCCGGATTGGAAACGCGATGCGTGATGGAGCAGGCATGCGCGTTCGTCGGTTTTCGTCTATCTAGGTAAGTCACTGTCGATCGTCCATGCCATGTGCTGCTCAGAAGGGATTTTCGGTTGTCGCAGGGCCTGGCACGCAATTGTCCGCTGTCGCCAGATACCGGCTTCCGAATTTTCAAAACCTGTCTAAATGGTAAGGTGTTTTCCGCAGACAAAGCGCTATGTTGAACAATTGAAATGTTCCATTCGCAGCTGAATTTGCCGGCACGCCGGGCCGTATTCGAAGTCTCGAAGGCAAGATGCGCGTTGGCTATGGTTTTCGCAGTACACGATTGAGAGATACGAATTTGAAACTCTGGAAACAAACGCTGTTGTCGCTGGTCCTGATCGCGGTCGCATTCGTGACCTGGTCCTGGGCCTATCCCGGTGCTCATGATGTGCTGGTCCGCAATGGACTGGAGCAGATCTCGTTGTTCGCGCCTGATACCGATGCGGGCCAGGCCAGCGCGGCAGCCGGGCAAAACGGTGCCGGACAGCGCGGACGTCGCGGTGGACGCGAGGCGATTGTGGTCGTGGCTCCCGTCAGCGAAGGTGTCGTCAACGACAAGCTGACGGCCATCGGCACCGGCCAGGCCGTGCAGTCGGTCTCGGTCAGGACGCTTGTTTCGGGCCAGATCGCCGAGATCCCGGTGCGCCCGGGTGGCAAGGTCGAGCGGGGCGATGTGCTGATCCGGCTTGATGCGGCGGAAGAGGAACTCGCCGTCGAGCGCGCCAGACTCACCGTCGAGGATGCGACCGCCAAGGTCACGCGGCTTCAAAGCCTGGTGGCCAGCAGCGCAGTTTCCAGTGTCGAAGCCGACCAGGCTCAGAATGCGCTTGATGCGGCCAAGGTTGCGCTCAGGGAAGCCGAGCTTGATCTGTCCCGCCGCACGGTTACCGCGCCGATCAGCGGATCGCTTGGCATTCTTGCCGTCAACACCGGCGATTACGTGACCAGCCAGAGCGAGATTGCCAGTATCGATGACCGCAGCCAGATCC
>Ga0208181_1000787_pt1 | contig 14143 bp, 7 predicted proteins | sample MalvirDeepMed_s6_FD_184244 | JGI IMG/M metagenome (GOLD analysis project Ga0208181, IMG submission 184244) | Marine viral communities from the Global Malaspina Expedition - Malaspina viral metaG DeepMed_s6 (SPAdes) (version 2) | ecosystem: Environmental > Aquatic > Marine > Oceanic | place... | reverse complement strand
CACCGCCCCCACACGAGCCTCGACGGGCTCACCCCGTGGGAGTATCACCGACGGTCAGTAGAGGGCCAAACCCTGAACAGAGCGAACTCATAAGCGCGGACTCTATGGGGAGCATGTCACGGCGGGCGAAATGTTCGCGCCTACGAACGATCGCAGGTCGCCGCGCATGGAGCATCCATGGGGAGCCTGAGCCATGGACGATGACATCGAACGCCTCCGGCACATACTCGTGGCCATGAGCGAAGTGGACGTCGAGGCTGCGGAGTATCGAGAGCTACGAGTGCGGTTGATTTCCGAACTCGTTCGGATGCAGGCGGAACAGGACCTGCTCGAACGGTTGCGGCCAATTCAGGAACAGGTTGAGTTCATCGGCGCGCGAGACCCCGACTTTGACCTCAAGAGCTACATGGATGCCGGTTGGGAGTAGCAGGCAGCAGAATCTCGTTATGAATGAGCAACCTGCAGGGGGTAGGTCAAAGATAACTCAGCTGAGGGCCCGAGCATTACGTATACTCCGCATATAAAATCCTATTTCTGGTAATTGAAGTGGAAAGAGCCGGCCTGTCAGTGGCGGGCGTCGAAGTGGTATTCCGGAAAGAAACTCTGCTTCATCTACTTCTTAATGAGTGACGCGATGGAATAGCGGAACCCACTTCTTGTCACTTCCGGGCTTTGATCGCGAGTGTAATATGGGTAGCGAGTTGTTCGGGACAGTAGTTGGGAACACTAAGAGCAGCCCCATATCTCCATACCCTAGAGGATTCTTTGGATATATGTGTGTGCCGAGCTCCTCGCACAGTGCCTTTGCGCGATACCAGGCATCTTCCGTTTCCCAGCCAGATTTACTATCGGGGAAGGCTCGATGCTCATCTCCTATCACCTCGCAGGCCCTAAAATCTGCATCGATCTCCAATCCTTGAAAGGCCTCGGTAAGTCGATCATATGCAGTTTCTGTCGCGATAAGTGATATCACTCGAAGCTTGGCGGTTTTGAATATAGATGTGTTCTGATCTATAAATCTGTGGATATTCCCCTCAAGAGAATTTCCCGTCGCCGCAATGTCATCAACAACTACGACTGCTGCGGGGGTCCCGTGAACCCTTGTATGTGACTCGATTTTTGATAGGAACGAGCTGGAGCTAAATACTGCCTTTGCGGAGATTCTATTTTGCTCTGCATACATCGCAGCATAGGCCGAACCGCTCTTGCCTTCACCGTCGACATAGACAACCACAATATCGTTTCTTCTCTGATGTCTCTTCGTCTGGATCTCCGGAGGTATTGCTCTGCGCACAAACGAATGAGCAACTTCCAGTCTTTCCCTTATGTGAGCCTCGCTATAGATGCGAACCTTCTTTAGTAACTCGAATAGAATGCGTTGTGACTTAATTCCATCCACCTGTTGGTACCAGGCTTTAATTTCATCTATAGAGATCGCTCTCCCACGATAGGTCGTCCAAGACCTCGCCAAGCCAACTACCTCTTCCGAGCGTACCATCGCGGCATTTTCTTCGATGAGCGTGGATTGAGCCAACTCTTCACTCAGTTTGTCCGCAACGAGTTCGCTTGCTCCAACATCTGCGAGCCATCCGCTAAAGATGGGAAGGGCGAAGTGATACGCCCCAGCTCTTTCTTCGAGAATCTGGCGCATTTGCAGGTCGTTGAGCACCGCTTGAATTTCACCAGAAGTTAACTCAGATGAGACCTTCCTATCGACGAGATTCTCCAACGTAAGCGATACGCGATCCCTTAGACATCTCGCGGCGGCCACAAGGACTCGGCTACGTCTCAAAATATCGGGCTCCCGATCCTCAGGAGACTTCGGAATTCCATCTTGCCAGAGATGAGCAAAGGAGTTTGAGCCAAGTGTAGATAGTTGTTCTTGCGAAGCGAGTGCAACCTCACTTTGGGTGATATCAGCATCCCGGTCCGATATTGCTCTCCTTGCGACACCTGCACATACCAGCTTTGCATAATAAGGGTTTCCGTTCGAAATGTTGAAAACTTCGGAAACGGCATCCTCATGCCAGCTCAATTTTCCTTCTGATGGCCGTCTGACCATCTCTTGGAAATCAAGCCAATCTTCGTCTCTCGAAAAATAGCTTAAGCTTATGCGTGTGAAGTTATTTAACTTTTGCCCCTGCCGTGACATTACGTATGACATGTTCTCGCCGCCTACGAGAACCAAGCATACATTATCTCTTCTTGAGATGGATCTTAGGTTTGCAAAAAATGTTTCAGCTAGGTTTCCGTGTAGATATAAGTCCTGCGGAATTTCGTCAAATTCGTCAATTGTGATGACAAACTTGGCTTTGGGGTCAATCTTTAGGGCGAGATCAAATACCTTGAGGAGTGGGGAGAGCGAACCGGTGTAGTCTTGTCTGGGCACCTCTGTCCGATATGGTAAGCTATCCCGAACAAAATCTTCGATGCTGCTGCCGATTTGCTGCATCGCAATTCCGGGATCGGCATGCGCAACGTCGCCCCAAAGTATGAAGTGGTTCTTTATTTCGCCGTCTGGCGCATTTTCTTCAGCGAATGCTGTGGCTGCGCGAACTAGCGAAGTTTTGCCTACTCTCTTCTGTCCTGTGATGTAGAACGGCTCCATTGGGGAACGCAGCAATTTGCTCGCCAGGTGATGCACCTGCTCAACTCTGCCGATAAAATTTTGCCCTTTTGCCACTTCTGTGCTATAGGGTGTCCAGTATGTCAAATTTGACCAATTAATGTCGCTTGCTTGTGCCGATACTGAAAATTCGAACGATTTGCTTTTAGGGCTTGCTTCTCCAAACTCTGTCCACTCTAACTCCACAATCCCGCTAAATGAGCCGCATGGGGACACAACCATAGCGTCAAATACAATGGAGAACTCTCCGGGCATTACGTTTCCGAGGGACACGGATGGAGCTTCGATGAATATCTCATCAGAGCTGAGCACGATATCAGCCCGCACATCAACCGCCATTCCTTGTCCGTCGTTCCTCAGTGGTAGTGAAAGTACAAACTCTCGCTCAGGTTCATGGATGGCATAACGCTTCTGCAGACCGGACGTTGGCCACGATGAATTAATATCAGTAGAAAACTTTGTTTTAGTTGTTGCGATGTATCTGTCGAGTAGTCCCTCGATCATATCGATGAAAGGAACTACGTAGTCCAGTGATAGGAATGATCCGATTTCAAGGGACAGCGCCCTGCATTGCTCGACTGACCTCTTGCATTCTTCAAAGTCCTCAATAAAGGCCGCAGTTGGGTTTGCTACCATTTTGAGTTTGGAAAGTATTTCTTCTACTGCAGCTTTTAGCTCGTTGATACCGAAAGGGTTGCAGTATTTTCGCACCTGGCCATGATTAAGTGGGGCTAATATGGACTTTCTGGATGCGAGTAAGGAGTCAATGTCGCCGCACGAAGTTCTTAATGGCTCCAGAAGATTGCAGAACGTGGAGTGTGCACCCTCTAGCAACGAAAACTTCTCAAAAGTTTGCATCTTCCCATCGACTTTAAGGAAGCTGCAAAGTTCAGGAGTGGCGCTCTCGCAGATCGCGACAATCGAGCGCTCTGCGTCGCTCTTTCTCCCGCCGACGTGTACTACTTCACCGGTGGAAAGAAATCTTAGCAATACTGGAGGTATGCGTTTATCGCGAGTGGATTGGCGTGCGAGGTCGGAGAGCATTTCAGATAGAGAGCCCGATAGATGGTAGTCTTTCGCATTTTCACTAAGCCAGTTTCTCAGCGCAGTTCTCGCGGACTCCGGATCATTTCCACGCGTCGCCTGTTCCGCGCAAAAGAGGAGACCCTTTGCCTCGTGTTGGTCCTTCACAAAGTTCACCCACTTCCCTAACTTAACCGCCGTGGCTGCGAATGCCGGCTGCTGCAAGCCACGTTCGGTAACTTGAATTCAGCTGGATGAACTTGCAAGGGGCAAGTATGAGAGGCTAGACTTGGAAAGTATGCGATTGAGGTGTTAGAGGGGGATCTTGCAACTTCTGCAGGGTTCCGAAGTGCTGTGGTTCCGCAGTGACGTTCCAGTAGTTGCGCCGGACGGGGTGCTCGGCGTAGGCTCAGGACTCATAGCCAGTAGATCACAGTAGCGGCGAGAGCGATGGCTGACAGGAAGACTTTCGGGCATCGGTCATAGCGAGTGGCAACGCGGCGCCAGTCCTTGAGCCTGCCGAGCATGATCTCGATCCGGTTTCGGCGTTTGTAGCGGCGCTTGTCATACTTCACTGGCGCCTTGCGCTGTTTCCGTCCGGGGATGCAGGCGCGTATCCCTTTGTCTTTCAACGTTTCCCGAAACCAGTCGGCGTCGTAGCCGCGATCCCCGAGCAGCCAGTTGACATCCGGCAGACTGTCGCAAAGCGCCCGCGCGCCGACGTAGTCGCTCACCTGGCCTGCTGTGACGAACAGGTTGAGGGGACGCCCCTGGCTGTCGCAAATGGCATGCAGTTTCGTGTTCATGCCGCCCTTGGTCCGTCCGATCAGGCGGCCAGGCCCCCTTGTTTGGCGGCCAGACTGGACGCGGTTCGATGAGCCTTCAGGTAGGTTGCGTCAATCATCACGGTCTTTTTCTCACCGTGCCCGGCAGCCAGCCCGCCATCATCCTTGCGAAGATGCCCTTGTCGCTCCAACGCTTCCAGCGGTTGTAGAGCGTCTTGTGGGGGCCGTATTCCCTTGGCGCGTCTCTCCAGCGCAAGCCATTGCGATTGATGAAGATAATCCCGCTGAGAACGCGCCGATCATCAACGCGCGGTTTGCCGTGGGACTTCGGGAAGTAGGGCTCCAGACGCGCCATCTGCGCATCGCTCAGCCAGAAGAGATCAGACATATCACCGCTCGGTTTTCGCACGGTGAATCATGCCCCTCTGGCACAATCAATGGGTCCTGAGCCTAGTTATCCTAGTTGCCTTCGGTTTTTTTCTTGCCATCCCAGCCCCGCAAAAGAGTAGGGTCGAGTGTAGGAAATTTAACTCCGAACGAAAAGCTAAACATTGAACTGCTCCCGGCTCGGATAGCGGAAATTTGGGCAACCTGAGCTAATTGTTGCACCGGCTGATCAGGTCGGAAGACTTCCTTTCTCGGGAACTAAGCCAGCGCCAGCGGCTGGCTGCTAGGGGTTCGCTGGGCGTTGTTGCATATCTCTGATGCCAGCCGATTCACTTTGGGAATCCATGCGGTTGCATGGGCTGCATGGATTCACGATGTGAATCCTACATCGTCAAACTTATGCAGCAACGCCCCTCGACATTCTCCGATCAAAAGAAGTCCTTGATAACCTCTATCGCCTTGCTTACTGACGCTATTAATCCGGACGACTCCTTTATCGCCCCAAGTATCATCTTCCCGTTGAAGTCAAGTTTTTCTTTCCTCGGCCCATGTGAAGCCGCTTCATCCGCGAGCTCAGCAAAGTCTCGAGCAATCGCATCTGGGTTGGTAACTTCGCCGCTCTCGATAGCTTGGTCGATCTTTTCTTTGAGGTCTGCGATAGCCTGAACAAGTTCAGGATTAGATGTACTATCCTGAAATCCATTAAACGACTTGTCGATTTTTACCTGCGCGTCACGGCCTGCTTGCGTAAGTACAACGCCAGACGAGTTGGATACGGTTTGCCGATTGTCCATGTTTAGCTCCCTAATATTTAAGTTAACAACAGCCGAGCGGGATTGAAGCTCTTCGACAAAGCCTCTGATTTTATGCTCATTACTTGACCAATTAAATCTGGCTCGCTTTAGTGCTATTTGAATTTGGGGGTAGAGCGACGGGTCTAGATCATGAATTGAAATACTAGCTAGTTCTATCATGCCCGGTGCCTCTGCAGCATTTTCAGCTGCAAACCGCCCTCGACGAAGCAACTTCTTCTCTGCTGACTTAACCCGTTTAAGAATCTCACGTAGATATTCCTCAAACGCTACCGGGAGCAGTCCATCAACAACATCAACGCTACCTCGTTCAATCTCTAAAAGAAGTCGCTTAACGCACTCATATTCTGAATGTAGCCGCCTTAGGAAAAGGCAGAGGTCTCTGAGATCACGATCGTTTACTTTCTTTTGCGTACGTATCGCCCAAACAGGTATATCAATATTGTTGAATATCCTGACGCGGTCATGAAAGACATCAAGGTAACTGGATGCGTTGTTGGCGACCTTAGTAAAATCTTCCGTGATATCCACTTTCTCATGTTCTTCAAGAATGTGTATGATGGCCGGACGCATATATTTTATGTGGCGCCTTACTTTGTGGATGTCTGAAAATTGGTTGGCTGGTACGGTTCTCGCAGCCAAAGATCTTGAGTGAAGCAAGCCTGATCTACCGAAATCAAACTCTTCATACTTTGACTTCTCTTTGCCTTCGTGCTGTCTGACTTTCAGTTTGAGTCCGCAAATATAGTCGTTTATTTCATTTATGCTGACGGGAGACGCGAGCCGCTCAAAGCTGCATTCGAGGTGGTACTCAATACGCCCTGAGCACTCACCATCAAAGAATAGAAGGCGATTCTCAATACGCCATTGCACAAATTGGTTGAAAACCTGCATCGCTGGCATGTCATGGAACTTTGGCCCACGTTTAGCGTCGCAAACAAAAGGCTCTACAATCCACCCGTCAAGACCTCGAAGGGAAATCCCGCAGTCGGCCGTTTCTTTGATGCCGCCTAATGCTCTTACAAAGTCCCGATTTCTTTCAGGAACCGTCCACGAAGGCCTATGAAGGTGCATGTCGCGTGCACCTGTGATACGCCTCATGTCGGCGATTGGAAAGATGACGATGGATTTCAACGCGGTGGCCTCTGAACAACCATTAAAGAATAGAGGCCACCGCCAAGATTTTGAAGTGGGGATGAGCTGATTTTTGCAGCCCATCCCCCGCCTACTTAGAAGCAGACGTTACTACAGATGAATCTTAGATATGTCATCCATAGTTACCTTCGCCCAGCTATTCGCCAAGCAAAAGTACATCCCAGAGAACTTGTATGATTTGGCATATTTTGCCTCCATTAAAGTTTCGAGATGAAGCATCCTGTGCATCCGTAGTTACCAGTTTGGAAGGCTGGGCTACGAACTTTTTTGAACGCCACGCCAGATATACCGGCGATGACGGACGACCTATTTTCATGCCCGCGATGGATGCGGAGCGCCGTAGCTTTCAAAGCTCCGACGCAGCGCAACACTAACGCCTCCTGTTCTGTCAGGCAATCGCCTAAGAGAACTGCGTTGTTCGAGCCAAACTAGGTCATGTTGACAAATGGCGGATCCAGAGACGGATCGACGTGATGTCAATGAAGCCGAGGAAGCTTTCCGGCGTTTTGTCGTAGCGGGCCGCGACACGCCTAGCGTTCTTGAGTTTGTTGAAGCAGCGCTCGACCAGATTACGTAGGCGATACAGCGAGCGATCGACACCACTCCGCTTCTTGCGGGACTTGCGCATCGGTATCACGGGCAGGACGTTGCGCGCCTCCATGCCGTCTCTGATCTTGTCTGCATCGTAGCCCCGATCCGCGAGCAGCGCGCTGTCTTCGAGACTTGCAAGCCACGCTTCAGTGGCGCCGATCACAGTCCCAAGGAGAGTTGGCCGTTCGAGAAACCTATCTCCAACGCGGTCCGCTAGGCGTGGGCGGCTAGACTGGCTGGTTTAGAGGTCGCTGCCGTACAGCATCTGGTGCTTAAAGCAGCATCTGAGGGGGGCGAGTCGTGAAGAGCGCCTGGCGATCGAGCCTTCACCCTATCGCCCGTTGCGCTTTGCTTCCGTCCATTCGAGATGCAGCGAAGGTCGGCTTTCCGCCTCTTTTCGGCGGAGCTTGGTCGTACGCTGCGCGGGGCACCAACGTAGTGGAAGGGCTGCCTTCAGACATGTGTCATGTTACCCAGACGGCACGTTAGACGACGGCCTGTACCTGGGTCAGAAATGCTTGGCATTTGGGTCGGGAATGCTTGGCAGAGCATGGGTGGGCGACCAAGATTTTAAGGCTATCCCCGTCGCCGAGAGTCGCTTTCGCACGACATTCGACACCGGGAAGCCCGCTGCATAGCGCAGCGGGCTTTCTTATTTTTCGCATCGTAATCCAGTTCGGCGCGCCGCCCATGAGATGTTCGCGGGAGCCTGAGTGCCTATGGCGCCGCCTGGGACGGGAGACAGGGCGGGGGAAGGAGAAGTGGGGGCTGGACGCGGGCGAGGGCGCAGCGCCGTACCTTTGGCGCTCGCAGGCCTTCTCCGATGCGAAGGAGATAAGGCCGGGCGCATGCGCAAGCCGCATGGCGCTGAGCGGCGCGCTCCCATCGCTCCCCTTGGCAAATCCGACCTCTGCACCGGAGCGGGCCCGAAGGCCCGCCCCGAGAGGTCAGTAGTCTTTCTCGAAATAGATCCCGAGACCGCTGTCGCCGCCGGTGTCGGCACTGGCGCGCGCCTTGACGTTGCGGTTGATCTGGTAGTTCAGGTTGATCGACGTCTCGCCGCCGGAATCGACCTCGACGTCGGTGTAGAGATCGTCGCTGATATACTTGCCCAGACGCAGCCCGGCATTGCCCTCGTCATCGGTGGTGACATCGAAATCATCCAGTCCGAAGCCCCTGCGCAGGTTGCCGACGATGCCGTCGCCGCCCTTGCCGGCCAGCGTGTTGACCGCCGCCGCGATGCGCAGGGCCTGCAGCGCCGAGAGCTCGGTCACGTCGCGCCCGAAGAGCAGCAGGGCCAGCACCTCTTCCTCGGGGCGCGAGGGGTTGGAGCTGAAGGTCACCTCGGGCTCCGTCGCCTCGCCCTCGATCGACACGGTCACCACGGTGCCCTCGCGCTCGGCGGTGGCCTCGACTTCGATGGTCGGAACGAAATCGCCGGTCAGGCGCAGGATCGCGGTGTCGAGCGTCAGGCGCTGGCCGAGGATGTCGAGCCGGCCGCGGATCAGGTCGAACCGACCCACCGGCACGATGTCCTGCGAGGTGCCGGTGATCCGCAGCCTGCCGCCAAGCTCGGCGTCGAGGCCGCGACCGCGCACGAAGATCCGCGACGGCGCCCGGATGTCGAGATCGAGCGGCAGGGTGTAGCTTGAACCTCCGCCGGAGCTCGGGGTCTCGATCAGGCCGGCGCGGACGCGGGTCTGGCGCACCGGGGCGGGCTCGGAGAGATGGGTGAGCGTGAAGCCGCGGCTGCCCGGTCCGAGACCGGTCTCGGGGATGCGCAGCTCGGCCTGTTCGATGTCGATGCGGCCGGCGATGGTCGGGCCGGTGAGCAGGGGGCCCTGCACGGTGACACGCCCGCTGGTGGTCGCCTGATAGAGCCTCCGGTCCTCGAGCAGCAGCTCGCGCATCCTGACCACGAGATCGGCGCTGTAGGGCGCGTTGAGCCCGATGGTGCCGGTGGTCTCAAGGCGCCCGCCCGTGGCGAGCTGGCCGTTGACATCAAGCCGCACCTGCCCGCCGCCGAGATTGGCGGTAAGGTCGATGCCGTTGACCGACAGGCCCGGCCCCGGCAGCACCACCTCGGCGCCGTTCACCGTGACGGTGCCCGACAGCGAGGACGGTTCCAGCGGCCCGTTCAGGCGCAGGTTCAGCCGTGCCATGCCCGAGAGCAGGTTGGGCTCGGCGATCTGGTTGGCAAGCGCCAGCGGCGCGTTACCGTCGATGGACAGGTTGGCGCTGTCGAAGCTCTGCGCCAAGGTGCCCGAGACCGTCGCCTGCGTGCCGCCGGGGGCGTTGATCCGGGTGTCGACCTGCCACGGTCCGTTGCCGGAGCCGCCAAGCGTGCCGCTGGCGGTGGCACGGCCCGGCAGCTGCGGCACGATCACGCCCAGATTGTTCAGCGCCACGTCATAGCTCAGCGCGCTGTCGCCGGACTGGCTCAGCGTGCCGTTCATCGTGGCGGTGATCTGCGAGGTGGTCACGTCGAGCTCTTCGACGGTGATGTTGCCATCGTCGTCGCGCCGGGCCGAGACCACGGCGCTGCCGCTGCCGCCGGCGAGCTTGTCGGCGATCTCGATGCCGGTGGCGAGGTTGCGGGTGTCGAGCGTGCCGTCGGCGCTGAAGGCGCCGGTGGCCAGCGTGTAGCTGCCCTCGCCATCGAAGCTCACCGAGCCGCGCAGGGCTTGGCCGGTCAGCGGCGCATAGGCCGCCAGGGAGCCCACCGAGGCGGTGCCGTCGAAAGCGATGCTGCCGATCTGGCCATCGTCCGTCTTGCCCGCCGTCACGATCCCGCCTGCCTCCGTCTGGCCGGGGCCGCGCGCGGTGAAGTCGAGCGTGTAGGCCTCGGCGCTTTCCTGCAGGTCGCCCGAGACCGAGATACTGCCGGACATGCCGGGCGCGACCGGGCTCAGGTCGGGCAGGGTGAGGTTGAAGGTGGCGGTGCTGCCGTCGCCCACGAGGTTGCCATTGGCGGTGAGCTGGATGCCCGGCCCGTCGACATCGGCGCGCCGGATGGTGATGCCCTCGGCATCGCGGGACACGTCGATCTCGGTGCGGGTGGTGCCGCGCAGCAGCCCGTCGACCTGCTGGATGCCGATGGCGAGGTCATTGGTCTCGAGCGTGCCGTCGGCGTCGAAATAGCCGGTCTCGAGCGCGTAGGCGCCTTCGCCGTCGAAGCTGAAGGAGCCATCGAGCGCGCGGCCCGCGAGGTCGGCAAAGGCCGAGAGGTCGCCGCCCGCCGCGGTGCCGTCGAAGCTGACCGTGGCGACGCCGCCATCTTCGGCCTTGGTCGCGGTCACGTCGCCGTCGATCTGGGTCTGTGCCGGGCCGGTGGCGGCGAGGTTCAGCAGATAGGCCTCGGCGCTTTCTTCCAGCGTGCCGCGCAGGGTGGCGCGGCCCGAGAGCCCCTCGGCGCGCAGCCGGGTCAGATCGGGCAGGGTGATGTCGAAGCTCGCCGAGCTGCCGGCGTCGAGCAGCGTGCCGGTGGCGGTCATCTCGAGGCCCGGCCCGTCCACCTCGGCGCGGCGGATGGTGATGCCATCCGCATCGCGGGTGACGTTGACCTCGGCGTCGGTGGTGCCCTGCAGCAGCCCGTCGACCGCGTCGATGCCGATCTCCACATCGCGGGTCTGCAACGACCCGTCGGCGTCGAAATAGCCGTTCTCGAGCGTGTAGCTGCCGGTGCCCTGGAAGCTTGCCGCCCCGTCCAGAGGGCGGTCTGCGATGGCGGCAAAGGCAGAAAGATCGGCCGCCGAAGCGTCGCCGGTGAAGCCCACCGACACGACGCCGCCATCCTCGCCCTTGCCGGCGGTCACCACGCCGTCGAACTGGGTGTTGCCGGGGCCGGAGGCCACGAGGTCGAGCGCGTAGGCGTCCTCGCCCTCGTCGAGGGTGCCGGTCAGCGTGGCCGCGCCGCTCATCGCGGGATCGACCAGCGACAGGTCGGGCAGGGTGAGGTCGAACTGTCCGGTGCTCGCGCCCGTTTGAAGCTGCGCGTCGGCGGTGACCACGATGCCCGGCCCGTCGAGATCGAGGTTGCGCAGGAACGTGCCCTGCTCGGTGCGCGCGGCGGTGGCGTCGAGTGTCAGGTTGCCGGCCAGCAGGCCGTCGACCTGCGGGATGCCTGCGGCGAGATCGGTGGCGTTGCCCGCCACGGTGATGTCGAAGCGGCCCGAGACCGGCTCGGCCCGGCCCGAGACGCGCACGTCGGCATCGCCGCCGAGCTCACGCCCGGCAAGGCCGGAGAAGCGGGCAAGATCCTCGGCGCGGATCTGCAGGTCCGGCTCAATGGCCGGGTCGGCACCCTCGGTCAGCCCCGAAAGCACCACGTCGCCCTGCACGCCGATGCCCGCGCCGCTGAGGTCGATGCCGGTGATCTCGAACGGCGAGCCCTGCTGCCAGTCGAACTGCAGCGCGCCGGTCATCGCGTCCCCGGTGGCCTCGGCCAGCGAGGCATCCGAGAAGGCGAGACCGGTCACGTCGAGGTCAAGCTGCCCGCGCACCGCGCCGGGAACGCTGCTTGTCTCGTTCTTGGCGATGACGCCGGCGCCGGAGAGCTGGGCGCTCTCAAGCGACATCTCGGGGCGGTCGAGCCCCTGCAGCGCCAGCTCAAGCGTGAACTCGTCGCCCACCGAGGCGTCGAAGAACAGCGACAGCGTTGCCTGTTCCAGCAGCGTCTCGTCCTGCGCGAAGGCCAGCCGCACCGGGCTGCCATCCTCGGAGGCGATGCGGCCCGACAGGCGCAGCCGCTCGGGCCAGCCCTCGGCGCCGATGCGCGCTTCACCATCGAGCGACAAGGCGGCGGTCTCGAGCGTCAGCTCGTCAAGCTCGATGGCGCCGCCGGTCTCGAGAATGCCGCTGGTGCGCAGCAGCTGGTTGTCGCCGAGAAAGGCGCGCTGCTCCTGCGGCAGCAGCGGCCGCAGGTCGCCCTCGAGGTTGGCGGCAAAGCGGTGGCCTTCTTCCTCGACGCCTTCCAGCGTGACCTGACCGCCAAAGCGGTCCTCGCCATCGGTGGCAAGCGTGAGATCGGCGGTGAAATCGTCGACCACGCCCTCGCCCTGTACCGCGAGGCGGATCGGCGGGGCACCGGGCAGGCCCATCTTGGTGGTCAGCAAGCCGCCGGAGCCTTCCTCGAGCACGAGATCGACCAGCAGCTCGCGGCTGTCATTGGCATAGCTGCCGGTGAAATTCAGCGCATCGGTGGGGCCGTTCTGCCGCACCACGGCAAGCTCGACATTGCCCTCGCCATCGGCGAGCTGGGCGGTGCCCTCGACATTGAGCGTGACCTCCTCGCCGATCACCGGCGCGCCAAGCTCGACCGTCTCGATGGCGAAGCGGCCGACATTGACCGAGACCGGCAGGTCGGGCAGCGCAAAGCTGCCGCCGCTGGCCTCCGGGGCCGGCGCGGCAGAGCCGGAGGCGGGCAGGCGGGTGAGCGCCAGCCGCTCGGCGCTCAGCTCGTCGACCTGCAGCCGGCCGCGCAGCAGGGCAAGACGGCTCCAGTCGAGCTCGGCATTCTCCAGCGTCAGCCAGATGCCCTGATCGTCGGCAATGGTCAGGCGCTCCATCGTGGCCTGCGAGCTCAGCGCGCCGCGAAAGCCGCGCACCGTCACGTCCATGCCGTCGCCCGAAAGCGCGTTCTCGATCAGGCGTTCAAGCCGGGTGCCCTCGTCGTCTTCCTGCGCCATCGCGGGCAGGGACAGTCCGAGAAGCAGGGAGAGGAGAAGGAGAAACCGTTTCAAAATGCCTGACCTATGCCGATGTAAAGCTGTACCCCTTCGCCGGTATCGCCCGAGACCGGGCCGGCGACATCGACCCTGAGCGGACCGATCGGGGTCGAGTAGCGCACGCCGAGACCGGCGCCCGCGTGCCAGTCGCCCTCGGTGCCGGGGGTGCTGGCTTCGCTGATGTAGCCCGCGTCCGCGAAGGCGACCACGCCCCACGTCTCGTTGACGTCCTGCCGCAATTCGGTCGACAGGCCGAGGAAGCTGCGACCGCCGGTCTCGTTGCCGTCGAACTCGACGGTGAGCGACTGGTAGGGCTGGCCGCGCACGGTGCCTGCGCCACCGGAATAGAACAGGAACTCGGGCTGGGTGTCTTCGAGCTCGGCGCCCACCACCGAACCCAGCTGGAGCCGCCCGGCGAGCACGGTGTTCTTGCTCTCGCCAAAGCCGTAATAGCCGCGCAGGTCGGTAAAGAGCCGGGCGCCGCTGCCTTCGCCGTCGAGATTGTAGAACGGCGTCAGCTCGGCATCGAGATACCAGCCCGAGGTCGGGTCGAGATCGATGTCGCGCTTGTCCCATGTCAGCGAAAGCGGCAGCGTGAACAGCAGGAATTCGCGCTCGCCAAGATCGTCCTCGGTCTCCGAGTAAAGCAGCCCGACACCGATCTCGCCGGTCAGATCGTCGTTGAAACGGCGGGTGAGGCCGGCGGTCAGCTCGGCGGTATCGGCCGAGTAGGTCGGCTCGTTCAGGGTCGAGAGCGACGCCTCGAAGAAGGCGTCGGTGTTGGGGCCGAGCTCGGCGATGGCCGCCGGAATCTCGAGCCGCGCGGTCAGGCTGGCATCGAGCGCGTCGCTGCCGGAGGCGCCGATATCGGTGACCTCGCCGTCGATGCGCAACCGCTCGGCGCCGCCCCAAAGGTTGCGGTGCAGCCAGAAGGCGGTGAGGCTCAGCCCCTCGAGCGACGAGATCTCGGCGCCGAAGCCGAAGCGGCGGGGCTTGTTGTCGACCACGTCGACGATCATGTCGAGCGTGCCGTCCGGG
>Ga0208181_1000786_pt1 | contig 14155 bp, 17 predicted proteins | sample MalvirDeepMed_s6_FD_184244 | JGI IMG/M metagenome (GOLD analysis project Ga0208181, IMG submission 184244) | Marine viral communities from the Global Malaspina Expedition - Malaspina viral metaG DeepMed_s6 (SPAdes) (version 2) | ecosystem: Environmental > Aquatic > Marine > Oceanic | place... | reverse complement strand
CCGATCCCACGCCGGTGCTCGCCAGGATCTGCCGTGTCCAGTCCATCGGGTGCCCGCCAAGCCACGCGGCCATCGTGACCGTCGAGTTCAGCGGCGCAACATTCAGCGCCGTTTTGTGCAGGTTGGTTCCTGTGCATCCCGTTAGCTCGTTCGGGCTGGTCGATGTGCCTGTGAACGTGAGATAGAACGCGTCAAACCCAGCACCGTCGACAATGACCGCACCCTTGACGCCGAACTCGATCCCGGTCAGCGATGCGACCTCCAGTTCGGAATCCGCAACACTGTAGGTGCCCGCAACCACCGTCGATACCGTGCTACCGCTCGCACCGTCGATAGCGGCGAACAGCGCGATCTCGTTGGTGGTGCTGGTGTGTCGCGTCTGTAGGTGCGTCAGCAGATCGCGGAACGTCAGAATGTAGTTCGGATATACGCCTTCGATCTGTGCCAGCGCTCCCACGGCGATCGGCTGGTAGTCGGCAAGGTCCCATTGTGTGAACCCCATCAGCAGGCGCGCCAGGTTGCCCCTCTGGACGCTCTCCAGCAGTTCCTGTATGTCTCCGGTCACCTCGACGGAGAAACCGCCGTGAGTGTACGCCCACGAGCCCGGAGAGATACGCCCGCCGCCCGTCGACGGAACCCCGCTGATCCACGTCGGGTAATCCTTGTCGTGACTGCTGATCTGGTAGTCGATCCCGATCGTGCCGTGGTAGTCCTCGAAGAACTCCAGATGCCACTTCGGCGTCAGTGGTGCCGACGAGTTGATCCGATCCAAGAAGTCGCCTGACCAGGACATCAGGTGAAACGGCTCTTCTTCAGCGCGGGATCGCGCATCGCGCGCTGATCCGTGTGGATCACCTGCTCGAGAGTCCAGGCACCCGCACCATCCTCTGGATCGCGCATCTCCAACGGCGGAACCAACTCCACCGATACATCGAATTGATCCGGGTAGAACGCCACGAACCCGTCGATCGATTGCTCCAGCGTCAGGTCGAGCAGGAACGTCAGCCGGTGATCGTGGGTGACGAGGTTCGTCCCGAGTCGATCCTCGGGCATGTACAGGACCGGGAAGAAGTCGCGGTGTCGGACCATCATCGGCTTCTCGAGGTACTCGTAGCGGATCGGGTCTGCCAGCGTCAGCGTCGTCCCGGTGAGATCGGCCGACAGTCGCGAATACTCCCGGTTGAGTTCTGGGTTCGGCGACTCGATGCAGACGATATCGCCCGTCACGAGTGCGGCGCTGCTGTTGTACGCGCTGAACACGTTGGGTTCCACGATCGCGCATGTCGCCGCTGTTGCCGTCGTCGTATACGCCGTAATGAACGATCCGACGCACTTGGCAGAATCGGCCGCGAACGACACCGCGCCGCCCTTCTCCAGATGCGCCGACATCGATTCGAGTTGATACGCCAGGTGCTGGTACGCAGCAGAATCGTTGAATGGACCACACGCGATGGTGACGCGCAGCCGTCCGGAGTTGACCGCAGATCTCATCTCGCCGGCGAGCGTCCAGCCCGATCGACGGTCCCGAAGCGGCGCCCAGAACAGATCCGACAGCGGGCCGGGTATCTCGATCTCGATCGGCGCAGACGACGCTGACCCGGGGTAGTACCAGAATTTCGGATTGCCCATATCCTACCCCGCGAACAGCGGACTCGTTGCCCGTCCGAATTGGCCATAGGCGCGCTCAATCGAGCGAACCAGCGACGGGATCGCGTCTCGGTCGATCGCTGCCGCGTTGATGTTGATCGTCACGCCACCGCCGCCCGCCATCGCCCGGCCGGATTGCGTGGCAGCACCGCCCGCCTGGATGATGCGCTCGCCCTGATGTACGACGGCTAGCTGTGTCCGTGCCACCATGCCGCCTTCTTGGAACAGCCCGATGCCCTTGCCCGCTGCGCCGAACACCTCGGACATGCCAGCCGTAGCGATTGCCAGTCCGATCCGACCGGCAGACGCGCCCGTGAAGAACTCGCCAGCCGTGCCCTCAGCGCCGAACGAGAACATGTCCACGAACTGCCGGATCATGTCGCCCCAGAACGCATCCACCGCGTCTCGGATGACCACGAGGAACAGAGCCGGCAATTCCAGCAGAACGAATTTGACAAGCTCGAACGTACCTTTCAGGATCGCGACCACGATCTCCGGGGCCGCCTCGACCAGCGCGCTGACCAGCTGCGGGATCGCCTCTGTCAGCGACTCGACCAGGGCCGGGATCAGATCGGGCAGTGCCTCGAACCCTGCCGCCACGTTGTCGGCGAAATCGTCCACCTTGCCGACGATGGCATCGACGCCCTGTGATCCGATGGTTTCGAGCGTCGAGATAGCCGTCGTGAGTGCCGTACCCACTCCCGGCGCCAATAGGCCGGCGGCGCTGAGTGCCGACTCGCCCGCACCGATCACGCCGGAGACGTCACCCGTTAGCCCACCTGCCATCATCGATAGCGTTCCCGTCTCGATGAAATTCTGCATCCCAGATTGCGACTGTTGGAGGTTCGCCATCGCGATAGCGATATCGTCCAGCGCCGCCGCATACTCCTCTGCGCCAATCTGCCCGCGCGTCAATGCGATCGTCGCGTCCGCCTGCAGGCTGTTGAGTTCGTCCATCGCAGACAGGACCGGGCCGTGGATTTCTTCGGCCAGATCCGCCAACCGATCGCGTAGACCTCCGGCCTTGTCCCCGAGTGCCGCGATCCCCTCGGTGGCCGGTTCGGACAACAGATCGAATGTATCGGCTAATGTGATCGCTTCCAGCCTCGCCTCTCCCAGAACGAATGTGATCTCTTTCCCGGCCTCCGCGATGTCTTCGAGTGCACCGCCACCGACAGGACCGCCGCCAGCACCGCCAGCGCCGCCAGCGCCCGATGTGATCTTCGTGAACATCTGATCGAGTTCTGTACCGGCCTCGACTGCGGCGTCTACTGCCGCGCGAACGTCTTCGGCCAGCGTAGGCAGACCGCCACCGATCAGCGTTGAGATACCGCCAGCAGCACTGATTTCCGACATCGCGGCCCGAAATTCTCCCGCTGTTTCGGCCTGCCACAAACCCTGGAAACCACCGATCAGCCCCTTGATCCGATCCATGTTCAGTTCGATCATCTTCGACATGAACGTGAACGCGATGGTCACACCGGTGGTGAACTGGTGGACGATTTCACCGGCGCCACCACTGCCCAGCGCTTGCGCGAGATCGTCCGCGAGTCCGGCCGTTACTGTTTTCATTTCGGCCATCGCCCGCTGCCATTTATTCGCCGCGCGTGCGGCTGCCGGTCCGATATCCGTCCCAAATTGATCAGCCAGATCGATGAACGTCTGAAGTTCTGCGCCTCCCAACGCCTGCAATAGCCGGGTTCCCTGCTGACCGAAGATCTGGGTCGCCACAGCCGCCCGTTCTGTCGGCTCTGGGATCGCCATCATGGACGCGATGATCTCGCGGAACACGGTATCGGCATCGCGTAGATTGCCCTGGGCATCGGTGACGTCGATGCTCAGTTTCGCCAGAGCGTCGGCAGCGGTACCGGTTCCGCGTGCGGCATCCGCCAGGCGGCCCGGGAGGGCCACTAGGACACGTTCCATCGCCTCCAGCGACTGACCACTCCCCTCGGCCGCCAGCGACAGCCCAGCCAGCGTACCGCTCGCGATACCGGTGCGCGTCTCCATATCGATCAACGCGTTGACGTTGTCGGCTAACTTCTGGTTAAACGCCACGAATGCCGTAACGGTCGTCAATAGTGCTTTGCCGAGTGCGGCGCCGGCCTTCTTCAGATTGTCGAATCGTTGCTTCGTCTTCTCGGCCTGATCCGAGGTTTTATCAGCACTTTCGCCAACCGATTTAAGCCCTGGCGATGCCTGATCGTCCATTTTCAGGATGTATTGGACGATCGGGTTGGCCATGCTGTCCTCCGGCTACAGAATATCAGTGATTGGGATGCAGGGCACGATCATTGCCCCGCGCGCGTTCTCGGACAGAATGAACTGTCGCATGTTCAGATCCGCGCCCTCGACACACATCCAGGACATGATCAGCCGAAACCACATAGTGATCTCGATGTCCAGATCCCCCGGTACAAGGAACGTGTCAGGCGTGACGCCATACCGCCGCGCCATCGCGTCGAGCATGCGCAGCTTCGCGCGATCATTTCGGAAACGGCGCGGCCATTTTAGCCGCCCTCCGATACGTGGTAGTCGCCGCAGTGACGATCGCCAACACGTCCTCGCTCGGGATTCCGCCGATGAATACCAGCCCGCGATCCGGATCCTGAAGATCGATCGTCGGAACCAGTCGCAGATCGTACCACTGACGGCCGCGCGGCTTCTTCGCGGACATCACCACAGCGCACGCCAGATCGCACATCTGCTCCGTCATGGCGACGGTCTGATCATCGCTCATTTCCAGCGCCTCGCCATCGTCTCGCCTCGCCGCGGAGGCCAGCATCGTTAGCCCTATCTGGAGTCTGACAGCCTCGGACGGAGTCAGTGAGCGGATGCGATAGATCCATTCCGCTCCGTCGACCTCGCACATCGTCCGCTTGACGATCATGCTCGCGATCGGGTTCTTCTTGTCGGTTGTTCCCATGTTGTGCCTCTTGTGTTGGGCCGGCCCGATCCCCATCAGGCCAGCGAGTTGCTACTACCAGACGTAGCTACCTCCAGCCACGTCGTTGATCAGCTGGAACGCTACGCCGTTGTTGCCACTGCCGTCACGCGCTCGCAGTGTGACGGTCTGGGTAACCACGCCCGCGGTGGTGATCGGGTCGGCACATTCGAAGACCACCGCGTTGTACATCGTCGTGGTGAATCGGTTGTTGCCGGCGCCGGTGAAGACCAGCGATGCCGTGCTCGATGTGCCGGCGATCAATCCGCTATGGAACGAGTCGACGTCCCAGTGCAGTCCCAGATTGCAGGTGATCGATCGGAACCCTGAGAAGTCGGGCTCGGTGGTCTGTGCCGATCCCAGATACTGCCGACGCTCAAGCGAGTTGTCGATCGTCACGTCGAAACTGGAGATCTTCGCGAACGTGAGGCTGTTCCACGACAGCGAGCCGGCCTGTGAATGCAGGATCGGTGCGGCGCTCGCCGTGTAGCTGGGGGTTCCGCCGCTGGTACGTCCGCCCGACGTCTGACCGATCCACGATGTCCGGACGCGCATGATGTCGCCCGCCGATTGCGACAGCGTCAGTGATGAGCATTTCATGCCCTCGAACACCTCGGCCGTACCGGTACCACGTAGAAATTCCAACGTGAACGCGGGCACCGTTGCCGCCGTGCCTGTCGTGATCGCGTGGGTATACGGCCCGCTGCCCGTAGTCGCGCCCGCGCCCAGCGCAGCGAATAGGACGTTTCCGAATGCCGGCGAGTTGTAGACGGCCTCGAATTCTGCGTCACCCGCTGCCGCTTCGTCGGATAGGAAGATCTCGCTCTGGATCGCGTTGGTCGCTGACAGGTTCGGCCGAAATTGCCGCGTGAACGTGCGCTGAAGATTACACGACACCAATTCCTGCCAGCACGACCGCGCTACGGCGGTGCCGTACGGGTTGCCGCTCAACTCTTTGCCGAGGCCGAGTCCTGATCCCCTTCCCATGTATGCCAGTGCCATGATGTCTCCCTTTAATCGCTAACAGTTTGGACTTTGATCAATGCGCGCGGATTGAGTACACGCCCCTCGGACGTGGCCACGGTCAGTGATGCCGTGTAGTCGGATCCACTTGAGCCCGCTTTGACCAAACAGCGCACGAGCGCCGGGTGCTGGATCCGCGTCGTGCCCTCCTCGAACATGCCGGCCTGTGCCGATGCGACGTCTAGCACCTCGAATTTCACGTAGTCGATCTCTTCGAAAAGCACCGATCCATGCTGCGCTCGGGCGAACCGTTGCAGTGCTCGCGACATGTCGAACCACACGTAGATCGTCTCGCCCGCTTGTTTGACGACGATGTGCCGTGGCTTGGTCGCGCCTCGCCGCTCTGGGCGCCAGACCACCACGTTGTCGGCCGGGATCTGGCCCTGCATCAGCATGTAGGCCGTCTTCGCGCTCGACAGTGTCACCGACGTCGACACGTCTGACGGCGTCCCCGTGTGGTCGAAATACAGCCACCCGTTCGCCATGATGTCCGTCGTGGAGAACGGCATATTGTCGATCTCAAGTACGCCCGTCCGGTTCGCTTTGCTCCACGAGTCGCGCTCGAATGTGATCGCGGTGATCCCATCCGCGCCCGTCACCCGGAGATCGTACCCGTCCGTCCGGACGTTGTCCCAGAACACGTCCGACAGTTGGGTGAGGTTCAGGGATACGTCGTTCGGGCTACTGCCAGACAGGAAGTCCACGCAGAACGCAACCCGGCGCCGCCATCGGGTGCTGCTCGTGTCTGGTTTGATCCACATGTCAGATCCCCGTGGTGACTCTGAGGTAGCATTCTACTTCAAGGACGGCGATCGGATAGTGCGCGCCCGTCTCGACCTCGGATGCGACGAATGACCGACCGCTTGCGATCACCTCGTAGACGCGCCCGCCCAGAGTCCGATCCGACTCGATGGCGCGAAGTAGATCGTCGAGCATGTTGACCGCGGCCTCCTCACGAGCCGTATCGGTGTCGGCACCGGTCAGCCCCCACCCGACGATCGTGTACATGCAATCGCGCCGGTAGCTCCCCAGAACGACATCGTGTCCAGACCGGACCTCGTCCAGCACGATCGTCGCATATGGTGGGCCGATGGGCGGGCTGGCCGTTCGCACCCGTCCCACCTTGCCCGTACCACTCAGATCGTGAGTGTAGACGCCGGATCCGTTCACGCCTTGGATCTGGCTGATCAGTGCGTCGTGGATGTTGTTGAGAACAGCCATCAGGTCGATCCGCCCTGGAGCGATATGCGGAACAGATCGCGTAGATCAGGCTCCATTTTGCCGATCGCCGTCTCCATCGCCCGGCGCATAAAATACGTCGGCTTGATCTTCACGCTCTTGACGAGGGCGTACCAGGCCCGCGGGGCTCCGCCTCCGATGGTGTCACCGTATCGGCCGAGGTACAGCCGTCCGCTCTCGCTTCGGAACGGGAAGAAGTCCCCGACGGTGCGAAGTGGCACACCTGAGAATCGATCAACACCCGCGGCAGTCTTGGCGGGGTCCAGTGGGATCCGTAGAAAGTCAGACGCCGTCGGCTTGATCGTCGCGCCGAATTCTTGGGTGCCGGCATAGGTTACGATCCCTCGTGAGCCAGGGCCGCCCGCCTGTAGCACCACAGCGGGCGATCCGCCGATGGTCTGCACGTGACCCCGGATTGACGATGCGAGGCGCCCTGTGCGCGCTCTTGGCCGCCTCGTGGCGTTCGATTTGGCCGCCGCCTCTGCCCGAAGTGCCGTCGTGGAAAGCGCCACCGTGAGGCGCCGGCCAAATTCTGTCTCGCCGATCCGCGTGATGTGCGCCGCGAATTCGTCCAGCGTGATCGTACTAGCCATCGCCGTCACCAATCAGGATCGAGTGGATCATCACGATGGCCATCAGGATCGCGGCCAGCATCGCTACTACCTCGCACAGCATCACGACAACCAGTGCGACGGCATCCGGTATGGCCGCAGCAGTTGCCGGACTGCATCTGGGATCGGTGGCAGATCGAAGTCGCTCGACACGCCACCGGCAGACGCCCGACGTCGTCCGGCACCGCCCTTCCGGCGCTCATACAGCAGAGCCGCATATTCGAGGATCGCGACGGTCAGCGCGCTGTCTGGATTGGCGCCAGCGAACCCGGCAGTCAAGATCACCCTGATCGCCCGAAACGACTTGGACCAGGCGTGCGTGGCGTCCGGATTGAGCCAGATCTGCCCGAGCTCGCCGACGATCGTGTACTGACTCGAGGCGACTAACTCGGACGATCCGTAGGCCCACAGCGCGTCATCGTGGACCGATGCTACCGCCGTGATCGGCTTGACCGGTAGCTGGAGCACCCGCTCGTTCACGGTCATCGGGGCGTCAAGGTACAGCGTATAGGCGGCCGAATTGATGACAGCGGCGCCGCCCACCGTGGCAGGTGGGAATCCGAGGTAGTCGGCTATCGATGACTCAGCACGCGTGATTAGCGTGGTCAGATCAGCGTCTGCGCCGCTGTCGAGGCCCGGCAGGTATGGATAGAGCGCGGCGGCTGATGTGAGCGGCATCGGTCACTCCCCATCGGCAGACATGACCGGGTTTGGTGGTGCCCTCATCGCGCGCGTCCGTCTGGGTCTGACCTCGGCGAACGCGTCCGGATACGCCTGCATCCAGACCCGCGCCACAGCTTCGGAGACATCGACCGTGTCACCAGAACAGAGACAGCCATACCCGGCGATCGTCAGGTCGCTGTCGTCTGGTCCATGTCCGCTGAATTTCAGTTTCATTGCGTCTCGTATTTCCGCTTGGTCGACTTCTTGAACCCGAACCGCGAGCGCCCGCTGAGGTGGGCAAACGCCTCGCTCTTCGAGCCTAACTGATCGATCAGGCGCTTCGCCTCTGCCGACGCGTCGAACCCAGGGCTGTCTACCAGCATGCGGATCTCGCCGGGTGACCAGTTCTGGAGTTGGTCCGGAATCCCCGAGTATTGACCATCGCCCCGGCTGACGGTGCCGTCAGCGCCAGGCGAGGGCCAGCCCTGGAATTCCAGATATACCGCCACTAGCTCACCGGTTCGAGAATCAGAGTGATCCGCGCTTGGGTAGCCACACCAGAGCCGGCTTGCGTCTGTAGGAAGATGATCGTCTGGTTGCCATCGTATTCGAGCGTGGCCCCGGTACCGACAGCCGCCTTCGCGACATCGACCGAGAACCCATCAGGGGCGAATCCGTAGGTGGTTTTGGCGGCCAAGGCTACGTCAGAGTCGTCAGCGTCAAGCGACCACTCCCACGCCACAGCCACCTCATCCGACTGCAGAACTTGAAATTTCTTCCAGTTCGCCGAGTGCCGAGCCGCAGCGAGGAAAGAGGTAAGGATGACGCCGACGAGGCGAACCTTCCGACCCACCGCGATGCACCGTTTGTCGTCGGTCGTGGCGCCGTCGGCGGTGTCCACAGTTTGATAAATGTATCCCATGATGATCTCCGAAGATCAGAGGTTGATCGCGAGCGAAACGTTCTTCGTTGCGGCGGCGTCGGGGCTGTCCATGACCTCACGGATCGTTGCGACGAACGCGACCGTCCCGCTGACAATTTCCTTGTCCACTTCCACGGTGGCGCCGCGCTTGGTGTACCGCTGCCAGCCGTCGAGATCAACGAGCATGGACGAGGTGAGCGCACCGCTGCCGGTGAACAAGCCACTAGCTGCGAGATCGGCAGACATGAACCGCGAGACGATCAGGGGTACGCCCATGAACGAGGCGAGTTGCCCCGACAGGATCGTCGCGTTCGGGCCGTAGTTGTCGACAGTCAGGACCTCTGAGATCTTGAGGAAGTCGGTGACGAGAGCCTCGGGACTGACGACGCCGATCAGGTTGCCCGTGCCGCGCTCGCCGAGAACGCCCATCATCGTAGCGAAATTCGCCACGTTCATGGTTCCGGAGACGTCAGTAGTGGCGCTGGAATCGAACGCTTTAGCGCGCCAACCCAAGAACAGGCGCCGATGATCGCTGTCACCGCCCAGCCCGGATGCACCCCAACGGCTACGGATATTCCAGGTTGCGATCGCGTCCTGGTGGGTGGCGTTGGAGTCACCGTTCACCATCGCGTCCTCGAAGCCATCTTCGAGGGCCGCGACGATCTCGCGACGGAGGATCTGTGCGGCGGCGACTGCGGAGTCTTCGAGGGCCGCGTCATCGCAGTACACGAGGACCGAGAGGCCAGACATCGAGATGGTCTTGTCGGCGGTCTGCGGCGTGCTGGCGGTGTATTTCCGCGGGTCGTCGGTCGTGATCTGGCCCTTCACGTACGGCCGGGCACCGCGCGTCAGCGTCGGGCGAAGCAGCGTGTTGTTCGTCACCGCGATCGGCTGGAGCAACGCGCGCAGTCGTCGAGGCGTCTGGAATTCTTGGTAGACCGAGGGCAGGAAATCATCGGGGATCCACTCGGCGCCCACGTTGGTGGTATCCGAGAACGCCTTGGTGATGGCCGCTCGCAGCACCGGAGACGGGCACGCCTGGAGGTGACGATACAGGTTGACGTCGAGGTTCGGCGTGTTCGCCGTGCCGCCGGACATCCGCTGGGCCATTCGTGCGAGGTTCCTCGTCGTGTAGTCGCGCACGAGCGTAGCGTGCCACTCGTCAGCAGGCGCCGGATCGGTCAGCAGGCCGTGCGCCTTGCCCTGTACCGTGGTCCCGCTGGGGAGTCTGGTGGACATGGATCGCGTCGTCCAGTTGACCGGCGCCGCGGCGTCATCGACGTTCGCGTACTCGGCCAGCTTGGAGTCGCCGCCATGGGGCTCTGGCTCGACAAATGCCCTCTCTGTGAGCGCGCGGTGTGCCGCCACGAGATCTTCAACCTTCCTCTCGATCTGCTCGGTTTTGACGGCCGCCTCATCGCCACGGGCCGAGAGTTCGACCTGTCGCGTCTGGATGGCGTTGAGGGTTTCGATTGCGTCGTTGCGGTCCATATTGTCACTCCATGTCCGCCAGCCAATCGGCCAGCGCGTCTACCCCGTTTCGGGGTGCGGGTTGTTTGATTTGAGAAGCGGCATCGGCGACTGCCATCCGCAAGCGTCCATCTAGTTCGAGCGCGCGAAGTACGATGTCGATCACATCGTCTCGGCAGAGTCCGGGGATCTCTGGTTGCGTCCCACCGGCAGCGCGGAACGCATCGCCCAAACTGCGGGCGGCCAGTGCCTCGGCCTGGACCGGTACAGATGCCGTAGACAGTTCGAGCAGTTCGGCACTTTGGATAATCATCCCGCTGGCTGCGCGCCGGGGATCGTCGGGTCCAAGTTCGGATCGCTGCTGCCATTCGATCGGCCGAAACCCCACCGAGACACCACGTGCGAACCCCGCTTTGAACTGATGCTGTGCGATTCGGCCACCCTCAACACCAACGTCCCACACGATATCCATAGCCAGCGCGGGACCGCTCTGGTGGTCTGTCAGTCGGATATTCTCACCGCGACCAATGGCTATGCCCTTGTAGTCGTGTGCCGAGAGGATCACGGGATTTCGGGCAAATGGTGCGAGATCCCATCCCTGCTGGACGATGATGTCGCCATACCGATCCGGCGTGGACGTCGAGGCGATTACCGACGTGGGCGGATCGTCGCCATCTGTTGGCGCATCCCCATCTGCGATTGACTTCTCGCTGACCAGCGGACCTGAGAGGCAACGGATCACCCCACTTCTCACTGCTGCGAATAGTAGATCGCGATCCAATTCCATAGATCTATCCCGGTTGGCTCAGGAATAGCACCCTGCCGGCCATCGCGTCAACCCAGAAGCGGCGCCGGGTCTGCTACCACATTCGACAATTGACACCGGCAATTGATGTCCTCGGACGCGATCCCGAACGTCCCAGGGGAGTCCGCACGATCGCCCGAGCTGGGGATGACGAACTGCTCATCCACCGATCGCTGCTGTCCGTCCAGTTCCAGGTGGGTATCTCGAGCGTCGGGCTGTGCCTGCCACACCTTCCTCAGCTTGACGCCGGCGGCGACGGCCTGCCGGTACCCGTTCAGCGTCCCGAGATTGACGGCACGCGTTGACTCAGTGCGAGCGATCCGCAGCGTGCGAACCGGGCCGAATGCGGTACTGGTTCGGATCGCTGCGTTGATCTGACCCACAGACCACCCGCTCTCTAGGCCCTCCTCGACGATCTTCCGGATCGCGTCGGTCTGCGTACGGGTGGCATGTACCACGAGTTTCTCCAGTTCTCGCGCCACCGCAGCACGATCGGGATCGAACTCGACAACGTCAACCGGCAACGAAGCGAGCGCCGACGACATCGCCCGGCGGTACACCAAGCGCCAGGTTCGACCGATCGACTTCCGCATCTCGGACCGTTCCTCGTTCTCTGCCTCGATGTCGGAGATCACCGGAGCCCGAACCATCACGAGCCCATCACCGTTGGCGATCGCCTTGCCGGCGAACGACTCGGATACCCGCCGCTGGTATCGCGTGCTGGCTGCCGAGAGGTACGACGCGACCGCCACTTTGATCTGGCGCTCTGCCGGCCCTTGTAGCTGCTTCTCCCACCTCAGCCACCCGTCCATCGCATCGGCCGTCATCACGCGCTGACGCACCTCACAGGCGCCGCCGTTGCGCTGTTCTGACTCCATCCCGAGCGCCATGGGGAATCCGATGTCGATCGGCTCGTCAGCGACCGGCGCACCTGCCAAACCCTCGTAGGCATAGGCATCAGACGGCGCGGCACCGGCGAGCATGTGAAGATGCGCGCGCTGGACCTGGGCGGTGCGTTCGAGTTGCAGTGCGAGCACTCCCGAGAAATCGTGCCGGATATAGATCCGCTTGCCTCGGATCTCCGGATACATCGCGGCCAGCGAGACGGTGACACCTGCATCGATGAGGCGCGCGTCGTGCTGGATGCCTCGCCAGTAGACGGCGTCCTGCTGTCGCGCCGTTGCATAGTTGGCTGTCTCGCGACCGAGGATCACCGGCGGCGTCTGGGTCGCTGCCATGATCGAGGCGATGATCTCGGAATTCAAGGCTTGGTATTCCATGTCACGCGGCGAGAGGTTCAAGAAGTCGGCTTTGACCGCGCCCGACATCACGAGCGGTCCACCCTTGGCGCTCATCGTCGCCCAGGCTGCGAGCACCTCCTTTCGCGCGTCCGGTCCCCACATGTCGCCATCGTCAGCCGGGGATAGGACGACGTCGGGCCGACCCTGACCGGCCAGCTTCATCTGGTGCCTTCTAGCTGCCATGTGGGTATTGAGCTCGTCGTTCAATGGCCGGATCACGCCCTGCCCGTACAGGCCAGCCGGTCCCGACTCCCACGATGGCGAGCGGATGTGCATCACGACGTCTGGCGCATACTTCCGCCCGGCGTCCCCCATGCTGACTTCGTACGCTGCGATCGCTCGACCGTAGCGCTGGGGCACGATCCGCACCGTCTCGGGATGCCACCGGATCAGCGAGATCGGTGGTGCGTTCTCGGTTCCGACCTTGCCCGCGTAGAAGTTGCCCGTCAGTTGCAGGTCGACCATCAACTGGCGCCTGAACTCCTCGCCGGTTGTGTCCAGGTTCGGCTGGTCCAGCAGGGTGTACAGCGGGTGGTCGGTCAGCACTTCGGCATCCGGATCGCGCTCGGGATGGCCGACGTAAATCCGGATCGGTAGTCCCGACATGTCCGCCGCTCGACGCTGGACCGTGGCGTATACGTAGCTGAACCGCGAGAACGCTGACATGCTGGCAAGCGCCGAGTACCCCGGCTGCCGCGCATAGTCGCCCTCCGAACTCGCCCCATGGTCGACAGTCTCGACGTTCGACATCGCAGCGACCGCGCGCTGAACCCATCCCCACGATCCCGGCTGGTACCACGACATTGATCACCTCGTCTGTGCACATCCTACTCTGTCGGCGATGTGATGCGCCAGAATCGCGGCAACGGCCGAAGCTCAGAGGACACGAGAAACGATAGCGGGCTCAACTGTTATGCGGAAAGTAAAACAAAGTGCTGGACATGTATATTCGACTGCGGGTAGAACAGAGTAACTCCAACAGAGGAACACCCCATGAAGCGACACACGACATTCAGCGAACTGGCGCCGAACCCGACCAGCGGGCCGCTGAGCCCCGGCAACCGCGTCGAGGACATCGACGACAACAGCGGCAACCCGACGGGCTACCGCGGCGTCGTCGTATCGGATGGATGCAGCCTCTATGTGCTGCTCAACAACTTCATTCATGGATTCTCCCAGGATGTCGCAAAGAACATCATACCCATCCGCGAGAACGACGGATGGAACTGGGTCAAGACGTCATGAGTAGCGCAACCAGACTGGTCGTGGAGCCATTCATCTGGGAGGAGGGCGACACCACGTGGATCGTCGAGCAGCAGATCATGGTCCAGGAGTGCGCCGAGGGCATGACGTGGTCCGAGTGGGAGCGAGACGAGGACTTCGAGACGTTGCAGTTCGATACCGAGGCCGAGGCACTCGCCGAGATCGCACGCCTGGTAGAGCGACCTTGTGTCACGCGCTGGCCCCGGACTGGCGAGAGCGCGCCATCCGGTGGCACAGGTACCGCAAAGCGTCCATCGCGTGATCGTT
>Ga0208181_1000769_pt1 | contig 14389 bp, 16 predicted proteins | sample MalvirDeepMed_s6_FD_184244 | JGI IMG/M metagenome (GOLD analysis project Ga0208181, IMG submission 184244) | Marine viral communities from the Global Malaspina Expedition - Malaspina viral metaG DeepMed_s6 (SPAdes) (version 2) | ecosystem: Environmental > Aquatic > Marine > Oceanic | place... | reverse complement strand
CATTTTTACCTGCCCATTCAACTGCTAGTGGGTCATGCTCTGATTGAGCTTGTTGCGTCTCTTGAGGCACATACCCCTGTGCTTCTCGATGATCTATCGTTTGTTGTGTCGCTGTCTTATCTCGTATTTGTTCGACTTGTCTCTTTCTTGCAGCAACAAATTTTAAATCTGTTTTAGAATCTTGCAGAATATTCTGCGCTTCAAGTAATTTCTCTTTTTCGCCTTCATCATAAGCTTGGAGATAAGCATTTTCTGCAAGTTTAATTCTTTCTTTTAAAGCTGCTTCTTTCGAAGATAAGGAATCAACTTCTATAGACTGGTTAGCAGTATGGGAATTAAGAAGTTCTGATCGTAATCTACCCAATTCGTCATTCTGTTGAACTATAACTTCTTCACGCTCTTTACGCTGTTGAACAAGTTGTCTAATTCTTTTTTCAGCACCTTTGGTTTTTATACCATCCAGTTCTTCTAAATTTTCTGATTCTTCGTAGCTTGATTGTTCTTCTTCAGATGATCCTGGTTGTTCAACTTCTTCTTCAATCTCAGCTTCAACCGTTTCCTTAGTTACTGGAATATCTTCCGGTTCTTCAACTTCAAAATCTGTCTTATCAGTCTCTGCTTTTTCAATATTTGATTTACCACGATAGGAATCAACATCCATTTCATTCCATTGTTCTTGCTTATCTTCTGCCATTTACTCTGTTTCCCTTTTACGTAGAGTGCGAACTACGATTACGCCGCTTCAGTTGTTAAATTAAACATTGTATCTAGATAGGTTGGGTCTTCCACCCCCATGATAATTTGGTCATCAAATAATAATATCAGACGTACCCCCTTATATACAAACTTATGACCCACATGTCTTCCATATGCAACAAAGTCTTTTGGCTGACACCAAGGACCATTCGGGAATTTATGGGCATCTTTATACGCTGTTTCTCCAACGCATAATACCCGCCCTACAGTCGTTAAGTATTTAATATCATCCAGAAATTGATCTGGCAATAAAATACCGCCCTTTGTTTCAGTACGGATGGCAACTGGACGTACCAGTATATGATATCCAGGTAAACCGGGTAACGGGTCTGGATCAGCTACATCTTTATCACTAATCCATTCATCATTCTTAACGGCACCGCTAAGTCTTGCGTGTTGCATTTATAAGGTTCCTTTACTCTTCGTCATTCTCGTCAAATTGATTTACAATATCTTGTAGGATATTCTTGGATTTCTCCATACCTTCAATAATACCTACAATATATTTGTACTCATCATACGAGGTACAAGAACCTGATGCAAGGTTTAATTTAACTTCTTCCAATTCCTTTTCAATTCGATTGTTAAAATAATATGTGTCAATAAATTTACTGTCAGGAAGGATTGCCATTCGTTACTTTTTCTTTTTACCTTTAGCTACAAATTTCTTTGTGCCGGTGTTGAATGCATCGTGTTTACGGCTCATGCCAATACCATTCCAAGTCTTGGACTTACCGCCTTTAATGTTATCTTGTTTAGCCATTTTATTTCAACTTCGCTCCATGTCCATGTTGAGCCATACCACCACTAGATAGGTTGATACGCCCACGCTTCGTAGCTCCGCTGCCCCAACGTCCATAAGAGTCATCACGGCTGGCTGCAAGCTGTCTCGGGCTTCGTCTCCTCGGTATACGCATGGCAATCGACTCGTCCTCACGAGCTTTATAACCCTGACCACCAGCGGCTAGTTTAGCAGTTCCACCCTTCTTCATACTACGTTTACGCGCAGCTTGAGAAGCCGTCCCTGATCGCTTTTCTTCAGCCGGGGAAAGACCTACAAGGGTCATACCCCCCTTTGCTTTCTGTGTTTTATTTACTTCAGCACTAGCCGGATTCGATCCTAAAGCTTTCTTAAATGCTTTCATCGATTTCTTCTTCGCCATACTCTTTCTCCTTTTTGAATTGCCTAAGTTTGGTGTAAGTTCCTTTGATATGTTAGCTCTGGATATCATCCTTCTTCAGAGCCTAAATTAAATCTCTCTCTCCAAGCTTTATCTGTCGCAGCGCCAGGATACCACGCTTTTAAAAGATCATCTATATTGTTTACAGCCCTTATTTTCCTCTTTTGATCAATAGCCATTTCTTCTAATCTTGGATAATATTTCTTATGCTCTTCTAAAGGAATATTACCACTCTTACCTCTGCCATATATTTCTAGATTAGCTTTGGTTCTCTTCTTTGTTCTATTTTCTAAATTATAGGAAGTTTTTCCTTGTTTAATAAATTTCTGGATATATTCTTTAAGTCCTTTGTCTTTTTTAGGAACCTTTTTCAAAACATCCCCGGCTAAAGTATATGTTATCTGGCTTGGTCCAAAAGCTGAACTAACATTACCTTTTTTATCCTTTTTACTATGAGTAAATATCCAAGGGTCATCTTCTCCCCCTGTTTCAGCATGACGTAACCTATCTCTAAAATCCTTATATGTTAGATGAAATATACTCTTTTCGGCCTCTTGTGTTACAGGAGGGCGTGCCGGAACATACCCAAGAATTGCCTCTTCCATTAGCTTTTCATCCTCTGCCTTTTGCTTCCTAAGTGCTGCTTCTCTCTGTGCTTCAAGAGGATCAAATCTTTCACCTGTTGTAGACGAGATGGGAGGACCGGTTCGATCCGCGTCAAAGGTAATAGGTTCAGACTCAATAGTAGTGACTGTCTCGTCTATTTCTGTTTCTTGAACAGGTGCTGTAGGCGATGCCTCCTCTACCTTTGTTAACAAATCCTCTACAGAAATCCCCATCTCTACAGCCGTATCATCAAGTATCTTATAAAGATCAGCAGAAGAAGAAGGTTTAGAAGGAATCATCGGAACAGTGATGCCACCTTCTTGATAGATTTCTGGACGCAATACAACTTCTTCTTTTAGTTTCTCAACAGTCGTACCTGTTTCTTTAATCAGAAGGTCCATCATCTTCAGAAGGAACTTATCATCTCTATCGGCAGCTTTACTCTCAGCTACAATATTCCTATCTTTAGCTACTCCCTTAATCTTAGCCAGCTTCTCTGCCGCTTCTATTTCAAGAGAATCTCTTTGAAGATCAAGTTTCTCTTCATCAATCGCAATATCAGCAGCTTTCTGGGCAGCATCTATCTTAAGTCTCTCACGCTCCAGTTCCAATTGCTGCCTCTGTAGATCAAGCGTCATACGCTCAAGGTCTTCCGGCGTACCCATAGCAGCCATACGCTGGTTATTCTGAAGAATTTCTTGGGCCGCGCCTTGGGTAATCTTGCTAATGGCTTCAGGAGAACCACTCCCCGCTTCCGCGACACCATTCTGAAGCATCCCTGCCATCTGTTCTTCATACTGCATAATCATATGTTCACGAATATTAGCCTGAAGAATAGGGACTAATGACTGCATCATTTCATTCTGCCCCAAAGTAGGATCAGCAAGGAAAGCCTGTTTAACAGCAATATGTGCCTGATGATCCTGACCCGGAAAAGACTTAATCGGCATTCCTTGAGCTATGGCATTAATATCAGAGATGGGATCAAGAGGTTGGGGTTCTTGTTCCGGTATAAGAAACTTATCAGGATTTTCAATTCCAGCGGCATCCAGCATAGTTCGATTAATTTCTCTAAGATTATACATTCCTGCTGGAGCTTGTTGTGCCATCTGCATAACAGTCTGTGCCATAGCCAAGCGATGGGAAGCAGAAGGAACATTCGGATCAGATACTGGAATAATATCGATGCGTCCGTCAAAATCATTTTTAAATATTTGACCTTCTATATTTGCAAGATCATATGGATATTCATTTGGAAGGAAATCAAAATTAATACGAGACAGTATCTTTAATTCCTGTCGTTGACTATAGTGCAGTCGTTTATGAATAGCACTAAAGAATTTTGTCGAGGCTTCCAACAATGCCAGCGTTGTTCCTACCGGACCATAGTTAGTGGAATCGGCAATAACCTGTTCCGTAGAGTCGGCAAACTTCTGACCAGCAGCCGTCACAAACTGAAGCATCTGCATCAAGGTCGATGACGGCTCTTTATATGGAAGGGGAATAATAGATTTTGTTAAATCAATACCGGTAGCTTCAACTTCTTTAAATTCACCGGGGGCAATAGCATCATTACTCCCAACAATACGTACACCTCTAGCCTTGAAGCCACCGGGTAAGGTTGCAAATTGTCCAGCATCGATTAGATTACGAACAGCCGAAGTAGCTGTAGCTGTTAGATTTCCAAGGAAATGAATAAACCCAAGACCATAAAAACCAAATCCCGGAACAAAACGATAGTGGGTAAACCACAATAGTTTCTCTTTACGAGGATCAGTCTCGGCCCAATTCCTACGAATACAAAGAACTTTACGACTATGCTCATCTACTGAAACAATGTAGGGCAATGCAACGGTCAAGGCATCATCGTTCTCGTCTATCTCCTCTTCGATTTCCAAATAGCAATGCTGTTCCAAAATCGTATATTGTGGTTCTTCATCATAATTAGGATCAATCCCCATGATCATATTCATCTTGGATGTAATGGGGGTAGGCTGTACAGGCGTTGCTTGCGGTAGCCTATCCTCATCATAGTGATCTAAGGTATACATCCCTGATTCTATATCACGCTTTAAATCATTTGGAGAGCGGTAGACAACATGGGTATAGCGTTCAGCATTCTGGAGATCAGAAGCAAAGTTAGAAACATAAAACTGTTCAATAGGAACAAACTCGCTCATTGGACGTTCAAAGGACATATCCCAATAAGTCTTTTTAAAGGCTGATCCAAATATAGGAAGATTAAATAACATACGTTCCAGTTCACTGAAGTATTCAGGCATCTGATCAGTCAACTGATAATTCATAAAGTTCATAACACGAGTAGCTTGGCGGTCCTTATCAATTGTAGGATTACCAATAATCTGTGTTTTTACTGGGCCTTTGGATGGGAATAATTCTTGAATTGCCTTAGACTGAAACTTAACTGCTGACTCAATGAGAAGGGGATGTACAGCCGTACAGGCACCTTCAAAGGGTTCAGTTGTTTCTCTCAACTTCAGTCCAAGAAGATCAAAACCTTTTTCAAACGTATCTTCCCACTCTCCCCGACTTTCCTTATCAGCTTCAAAACCCTCTATAACTTTACCGGCTATGGAATCCAGTTCGTCGCTATCCAGGCTTTCTACAAGATTCTCGTTATGATTATAGGAAAATTCTTCCATACCCCCTAACAAGTCTTCTATTTCAATATCACCCTCACTAGGAAGAACAATTTCAATTTCCTGTTCTTCCTGAATTATTGCTGGATTACCCCCTTGATTCGCATAGGGGTTACGCTCCATATTAGTTATTTCAGCCATAAAATCCTACTTCTTTTGCTATTCTTCAAAATCTTTAATAAGAGTATCTTGGGATGGTTCGCACTCACAAGTTTCAGGATCACATTCACAACCCACTTTACCACACTTCGGGCATTCTTCTAAAAAATTCTCACAAGTTTTGGGATCGTCACAACTTTGACCAATCTTTCCACAGTCAGGACATTGACCGCGATACTCTTTTATAGCATCATCTCTATTCTTACCCATTTCTTTTACGCCTTCTTCGTCTTCTTCTTCTTTTTACTTTTATCTCCAGAGACATTTAAAGCCCATCTAGCACGTTCTGCTTTAAGACCTTTCCCTTTTGCTGCTGCCCTGAGTTTACTTTTTGGAATAGGCTTACCGGGCTTGGCTCCCATCTGTTTCCGTAAAGCTCCCACGGTACCTTTTTTCTTCATCTTTTTTTTAGATTCCTGAATCCATTTCCCCTTCTTTGCATGGACTACTTTCTGACCCGTCTTCTGTGCATAATTCTCGGCTTTTAATTTCCCGGCTGGGGTATAAGCAAAATGTGTATCTCCTACTCTTGGCATAATTCGTTATCCTTTCGTTACCATACCGCCGCCTCTAAGGGCTGCACCCATACCACGACTACGTTTCACAGAACCGCCACGTCTATGGCCTTTTTTATATTCATCCACCATTTTTAAAACGTCTTTAAACTCCTTTAGGTGTTCAGCCGATTCTTTACTTAATTCTTCTATATCCTTCAAAGGCCAATCTTTAATCGGAGTTTTTTTAAGTTTCTTTTTTGTACGTTCCGTAAATTGTTTAATATTCATCTTTGCCCTTGGAAGTTCCTTTACTCGCCTTAGAGTTTCTTTTCTGTGCTGTTCCGGGGAAGCCTTTCCCATTGTCTTAACCTCTCGTTACAATACCGCCGCCTCTGAGGGCTGCACCCATACCACGACCACGGCCTACGGAACCACCACTTTTTTGTGCCAATCCTTGAAATCCTGGTCCTACATTAGATTTGGGTCTTTTTATGGGGGTTTTCTTTAGAGAATTTTTAATAAAATCATCGCCCAAAAGCTTTAACACATTCTTTTCTTGTTCTCTTCGTTTCTTTATATCTTTAACGCTTCGAGCAGCCCTCATAGCCCGATCCAAATCGTCTAGACTTAGACCTTCTATACCACCAAGAGAAATTCCGCTATCAGGATCAGCCATAGCTTTATCAAAAGCTTTGTTCATCATATCTAAAGAATTTTTCTTAGGTTTCTTTTTCTTATCAGCCATAACTCTAAAATCTCCAGTAGCCAACCCGTTTCGGTTGGTAAGTATCGTCTTCTATTTCGTTTATCTGGAAAGCATCCAACGGATGATCAACTTTCCAAGCTTCTTTCATATACAAAATTGCCATTACCAACGCATCTACCTGATCATCATAGGTGGCATGGGGAAACGCCCCAGCTTCATTAATTAAATCGTGGGCAAAAGGTTTATCGGGAACCCAAACTCTTCCAGCTTCAAGTATTGGAGTTGATGCATTCGCTCTCGTTACCTTATCTCTATCGGGATTATATTCAAGAATAGGCAAACCAGCCCTTCTCAAATCCTGAATAAGGGATTGGCCTGATGCTTTCTTTTCAATAATTATAACATCAGGTTCATAACTATCATATAGCTCTTGTGCAGTACTACGCAACTCTGGATATTCCAATCTTTCTCTTTTATTCCCCAACAAAATGAGATTGGATATCGGTCTTTCCGTTCCATAGCTATCCGTCATAATTTTGGTAAATATACCCCAAGTTTGAATAACGGAATAATCGGCAGTAGTCTTGGCGGAAAAGGCAGTATCACATGTTTGAATGATAAAGTCACAATCGGGTGGGTCTTCGCTATATTCCCAAATCTTGAACCATTCCTTTTTCAAGATACCCCCTTCAGCCGGGGTTGGGTCTTGCATATAGAGAGACTGCCAATACTTGGTTCCATTCTGAGAACGTATTTCTATTTCATCCTTTTTTAAAAGGCCATCCGGTTTCCATTCTGGGAAATAGGAAGACCCTACCGGCAAACCCAGCAATTCGGATGATTCATCATCCAGCCAAGCCGGGATTTTAATAACCTCCCAATCATCAATTTCAATATTATCGTTATCCTCATCCTTAAAGATAGTTTCCTTATATCTTTCTTTTTGGGTTTCCAGAAGCCAGCCGCAAATATCATCTTCATGGTAGCGTGTATTAATGATCACGACACTGCCATTCGGCATTAAACGTGTCCGTAGACCAGCAGGATACCATTCCTTGATATATCTACGGCCAGCTTCTGAAAAGGCGTCTTCTTCCGACATAACGTCATCCAGAAGAGCTACATGACACCCACGACCAGCAATTTGAGATCGTACTCCAGCGGCAATATAGACACCATTCTGATTGGTCTGCCATTTTCCCGCCGCTCTTACGTCTGATCTTAGGGTGGTTCCGGGGAATATTTGTTTATAGAGTTCCGTATTAACAATATCTCTTACTGACCTACCAAAGTCTGATGCAAGTTGATCAGAGTGGGATACGGAGAGGATTTCATGGTTAGCGTGGTTCCCCATGTACCAAGCAGGGAACAGCTTAGAACAAATCACAGACTTGGAGGAACGAGGGGGAAGAAAGACCATCAGCCTCTTTAAACTCCCTTCCTCAACTTCCTGTAGTTTCTGTGCTAGAATCTTTATATGCTCCCCCATTTTAAAATCAGCTATAAGAAAGGGAACCATTAGTTTAACAAAGGTTAGAAAGCTTGTTCTAGACGTAACGATAGCTTGTTCAAAAAGCTTCTCGCGTAGTTCTATGTAGTCTTCTTTCATAGATTAGATATCTTTAGGAGCATAAGAGTGAGGGTTACGGATAACACCACCTGTTTTAAAGTCTTCATCGGGAGGAAATCTTTTCCTTAATCTTTTGTCTCGTTCTCTCCTCCCTTCGTTTTGCCATGCCTCCCGCTCCTGTACATTCAGTTTTTTATAAAAAGGCTCCTTATATGTGTGAGGGAATTTTGATTCGGAACTCACATCAGGGTCAACTTCTTTAAAATCTCTATAATAATTATCTAAAAATACTTTAACTTGGGTTTCAGCGTTCCACTCGGACTCTCGTAGCCAATCAAATGCTTCCCTGATATCATGTCTTAATAGAAATTTATCACGAGGCGTTCCCTTTCTAAACGCTTCTGCTATTTTTTTATACTCTTTCCATGTTCCATCTACATCTTTCTTTATATCATAAAAATGCATAGTGTCTTCTAGTGCTTCCCAATTACCTTTACGTGCTGCCTTAAAATCTTTACTCCATTTATTATCTTCATCAGAATCAGATGTTTTGTAATCCTTAATACTAACCCCATCTCTGAAAAGTACTTCCTCATACTCATCATCAAATTGATAATCAGGGTTAAAACTCCTAGATTGTGTACTAAAATCAAATAAATTCCAACCTAACGAATTCAGGGATGATCCGTGTTCTGAGGAGGTAAGTTTTTTTACACCTTCTAAATTACTGTTAAATAAAGATTTTAAAGAGTCTTCTATAATTTTATCTTTGCTTACACTAGAAGTGGGGGTAACAGTCTCAATCTTTTTCTCAGAAAGGTCTATAGGAAGATTAGGGGTAATAGCCATCTGTCCTGCTGTTCCTATTCCTCTTAAAAAATCTCTACGAGAAATGGGTGGGTTCTTACCTTTAACAAGGTCTATAATCGTATCTAATCCACTTCTGAGATCATGGCCTTCGCCTTTTAGTTTTTCTATACGTTCTTTTAATTCTTCTGGAGAAGGCTGACTACTTATAGCAAGATCAGCTAGTCCTAAAGCAGGATGGAGTCTCTTTCCTAACTTACGGAGTATAGGTAATAGTCCACCTTTCTGTGGTGATGGTTTTTTTTCAAACGGAACCAACTCACCTTTAGATTTAGGATCAGCAAGTTCTATTTTTAATTTAGACTCACGATATTCGTCAAGAGTAACAGGTCTTGTTCCTACCTTACGTAAATCTTTATTTATCTTTTTTAATTCTAAAAGTTCCGTTATATCTACGGGATCATTAGGATCAGCCATCTTTTCTACCCTAAAATATAAAATAACGTAGCAAGCGCCACACCGCCGACTACCATTATAATTCCCAATCTAATTAAAACGTAGCGTGAAGCTTCCCGATAGTCTTCTTCAAAGTTACGGAAATTATTTTTTTCCGCCATTAACTACTTTTAAACCTACCATATCTGCCAAATTTTTAATGTCGCTCTCAATTTTCTCTTCAGGGTCTTGATCAGAGAAATTAGACATTTTAATTTTTTGTTCAGATTTTTCCACAAACATACCCAGATGTCGTGCAATGGTTTCCATGCTACGGTTAGCATTAGTGAAATCATTTTCTCCCATAGCGTTTTCATAAACACTAGACACTTTTTCCAAAACTTTATCAGCATTCCAAGCCATCCTTCTTAATGCCTCCTCTCGTAGGTTTTCCAATCGCTTCTTAATTTTCTTGTTTGTATGAAGAGTTGCCCATGCTCTCTGTCGTGTTTTCGGTTCTGTCTTTCCTTGGGCATACCCGGCAACTTTATACGCATGAACAATATCTCCAGTAGCCATATACTCCATACAAAATTTTTCCTGTCGAGGAGATAATCCCCCAACAAGCTGGGATCGTGTAAAAAGTTGAAGTCTTTGCGGAGGATTTTCTAGCATCTTTTCCTGTCTATTTCTATAATTTGAGTCTGGTTGATCTGCTTTAGAATAATCCTTATTCCGCAAATTCTTCATTCCGGGTCTACGAAATATCCTTCTTCGTAGTTCCTTCCGCATTTCTTGCAAATCACGGCCAGCCGAATTAAATCTTCTCTGGCTGCATAATATTTTTATCGTATCACGTAACTTCTCTGTAGACCACTCCCCATAAATAATATGGGTTTCCCTATCAAGATTAGATGTATAGTCTTGATCCGTACTATTCCTTGGGGCCATCCTCCATCTCTCCAGAATGCCATAGCTTATTATTTCTTTTTACAATTTCTTGATAGGTTAAGCAACGAATTTCCTCTATCTCGGCTGTAGCTGGGTATAAATAACGGCGTAACTGTGCCATAATTCCCATATATTCAGCTTTCATTACAGTATTACAAACTTCTAGAGTTGGGTGCGATTGTACCTTTAACATCCACCCCTTCTCCGTAGGGAGGGCGGAAGATATAACAAAAATCGCAACAAAGTAACCTGCAAAACCCATTTGAGTAATATTATACCATATCGTTTCTTCGTAAAGGTGTTAATTTTTTCTATAATTTATCTTGACAAACCATTTCTATTTTACTATAATTAACCTACGTAGCATAGCAATACACTTGCTTAACTTAAAAAGGAGAAACTATCTATGCATCCGTTTCAACAAGACCCTGACGATATTATCCCTGAATTTGAGTCTTTGATAGATCAGATCAGTGATAGATTTTTTAATTATGAAGGACGGCTCTTTACTAACTTTGCTCAACAGAGAGGCAATACACTAAAAAAATTACCATGGAGAGGGATACAACGTCCTCTTGTTCATTATGGTGGTGATTACATTGTAACAACCGATGAAAAAGATAGCAGTCTATTCTTTTTCCATTTCATTATACCAGGACATGATGACACAACCATCGAAGTTATGCAAAAGAAAGGATATCTTATTATCCGTAGTAAGGATATGAAAAAAGAAATTATCGATAAGAATTCCCTTTCTCTTTATAATTATTATAAAAAAGTCCCACTATCCCATGATAATTATGAAGTTAGCAATGCAATATTTAAAAATGGTATCTTGAGTATTTCCATAAAAGACAAGAGTGATGAAGTGGAAAAAGCCAATACTAAGATGATAGAAGTCAGACCTGCCTTAGAAAACTAATTTGTATTCCTTTGGTAAGACTTTGATATCTTCCTTGAAAGAGTCAGTTACTATTTCTATAGCTTTAGGCTTAGACTTATAGTAGCTGGCTCTTCGTGCTTTTAAATCCCTTTGACCTATAGTTCCCTTGAAGGAAGGTAATGTAGTTTTTGTTAACTTAAAAATTTTATTTAACAATGCACTACTTTTTTCATATGTAAATAATTCGTTTACTTCGGATAACCAATTAACCTGTGGGGTGAACCTATAGCCACAAAAGGGGGCTGTATGGAGATGGTCATAGGTAGGATCGTCTGTAAGCCACTTCGTGAAACCCCGGCTTCGTAATCGATGCTGTTCTCTTATCGCTTCCTTGGAATCCGTGATCCCCTTACACCATGCAATCCGCTCATAGGTATCTTCGGTAAAGAACTCATACAAGTCAATCATTCTATCATACGGATTATGAATAACACCAAAGGTATAGAGTTTATCCCATTCATTCTTCCCTATCTTATTACGAATATCCAAAGAATAACAAAAATAGGGAAGGATATTCTTTTCTCCTTTGTATTCATTCTTTTTATTGTTATCATGGATATATTCCTGAATTGTATCGGTAATCTGTTTAATCGATAGAGGATGGTCAACCATCAATAATTTATATTTTTCATTAGCTATGAACATTATATATACACATCCTCTATACAACTTGCCAACATCTCCAAGTCCAGCTTATCTATAAATTGGTTGTTCCCAATATAGAATGCATGGTTATGAAGAAACTCCACATTACGAAATAATTCAGGATAGGGATGGTTTATAAAGGGTTGTCGTGTGATATTCCCTACCAGAAAAGGCCGAGTCTCCACACCACATTGCTCAAGATACGTCTCTAGTCTTTCTTTCTTCAACTTGTCCTTACAGACAAAGGGGAGTGCAAACGAGGAGTTACCTTCCTCCTTTACTCTATAAAACTCATCTCCATATTTGGCTAGGATTTGATTAAATAATTGAAGATTACGTTTACGTATCTCGATCCAATAGTCCAGATGTTTTAACTGTTCCATCCCCACGACTGCATTAATCTCGACATTCCTTAGATTATAACCTACAGTAGGAAAGAGAAATCTTTTATCCAGAGCAGGATATTTCTTCTGTAACTTTTCAAAAGTTTCAGGAGTAGCTTCTCTGGCTAATCCATGGGATCGCTTCATACGCATCAGATCATATAAAGAATCGTCATCCGTACATACCATACCCCCTTCTATAGCCGTCATATGGTGACCGAAATAGAAGCTAAAGGTAGAACCAGCACCAAATGTTCCAATCTTCTGACCTTCAAAGGTAGCCCCATGTGATTCACAACAATCTTCAAGAATCATAGCATCAGGAAAGATATCTTTAATAAGATTTATATTAGAAGGTGAACCTAAGAGATGGGTAATCCAGACTATCTCAATAGGGCTGTTACGCCCACGTTTTATCTGATACATCTCCTCTTTATTAAAGCTATAGGTTTCCAGATCAATATCACAATATTCAATATTATATCCTATCTGTATAAGTGGGGCTATCGTTGTACTCCATGTACAAGCAGGAACTAATATACTAGGAGCCATATTGCCTTCATAGCTAAGAGGGGTGTAATTATTTTTCCAAGTTCTATCAGCGTTTCTAAATTCTGCATCAGCAATAGCATCCAATAACAAAAGATTAGCACTGCCCCCAGAATTCACGAAAACAGCATACTTAGTCCCTACCCATCTGGCCCAACGCTTCTCAAACTCCCTTACTTGATCGCCATTCGTAAAGTAATTATCTCCATTAATGAAATCAATCATAGCCTCTTTCTGTTCAGGACTGATGGAATTCTGCATCAAAGGCCAATTTAGAACTTTTGTCATTATAACTATACCTTTTCCTTTTTCGCTAACTCAAGATCATTCTCTACCATATCCGATATTAATTCCTTAATATTAATAGTAGGTCGCCAGTTTAAATTTGTCTTTATTGTATTACAATTTCCCAATAAACATAAAACATCTTTAGGCCGGAATAACTCCGGGTTAACCTCTACTAATACTTCTTCATGGCCTATATTATTATGCCCCTTCTCTTCCATTCCATGTCCTGTCCAATCGATAGTGATACCTATCTTATTAAATGCTTGTTCTACAAAAGAACGAACAGAAGTCATACGGCCTGTTGCAACATTATAATCCATTATCTTCTTATCGTCAGCCTCGTTAACCATTAGTTGCATTGCTGTAACATATTCTCTAGCATCCCCCCAATCCCTCTCTGCATCAAGATTCCCTAGTTGGAGAGGGACATGAGCCGGAACACGATTAAGAGCATATTGCGCTACATAGCGGGTGATCTTACGGGTAACAAAGTCTACCCCTCTACGAGGGGACTCATGATTAAAAAGAATACCGTTGACTGCATGAATTCCATAGGCTTCCCGGTAATTTTTAACAGTAAGATGGGCGGCTAATTTAGCAATAGCATATGGAGATTCAGGATTAAACGGGAAGTTCTCTGTTATCCCAACAACCTTATAAGAATTGGTTGTATAGCTCGCCTTTACATTTCCATATAGTTCTGATGTCGATGCTTGGTAAAACCGGAAGTTATCCTTGAAGTGTATACGAAGGGACTCCAGTAGCGTTATGACACCAAGAGCATTGACCTGATGCGTTACCGTAGGGATACGGAATGAATCCCCTACATGGGACTGGGCCGCTAGATTATAAACTTCTACGTAATTCCCTAGCCCTATAAAATGATGAATTTTATCATGGACATTACTCACAAACTTTTCCACAGAACACGCATCCATCATATCGAAATGGAGAAGTGTCAGATCAGGGTTATCTACTAAATGAACTATACGTTCCAGATTGGATGGTGAAGAGGCACTACGGCGGATACCCCCGAAAACTTGGATGCCTTGCTCCAATAAATCTTCCGCAAGATAGGAGCCGTCTTGCCCCGTGATACCTGTGATGATAGCAGCTTTTCGCATATTTTATTCTCCATAAGCTATATAGGTATCCTAAAAATAAACTAAAGGGGGGTAATTTGCAAGACCTAAAATTTGAGAATTTATGTCAGGTCATATACAATAACCCCGACCGCCCCCCCTTTTTTCTTC
>Ga0208181_1000762_pt1 | contig 14517 bp, 30 predicted proteins | sample MalvirDeepMed_s6_FD_184244 | JGI IMG/M metagenome (GOLD analysis project Ga0208181, IMG submission 184244) | Marine viral communities from the Global Malaspina Expedition - Malaspina viral metaG DeepMed_s6 (SPAdes) (version 2) | ecosystem: Environmental > Aquatic > Marine > Oceanic | place... | reverse complement strand
GTTTAAGTTGTTTTCTCTCTTCTTTAGTTAAACTTTGTATGACATTCCTTTTAATGCATCTCAAAGTATGGAAACATCCTTTCCAATCACACCGCAAGTAACATTTATTTGATAGGTGTATTAACCCTTGCAACTCCCCCATCATTAAATGGCTTAAGTTAAAGGCAACTTTCTTTGTATCTTCCATCTTATTATAAGTAATTATATTATTATGCGATTGAAATTGGCGAATTTACCACATACACCCCTATTTCCCGTGGAACTACCAAAACTCTCCACGAGAAGAGCTGTATTTCTTTATGATTCCTACGATTGAGGTATCAATTACACCTTCTAAGGCTCTTAAGACATCATAAATGGCTTTATCATCTCTTAATGGGAACTTAAATGAGTAAATCTTCTTATATGTCTCATCAAACATCTCAAATTTACCTATAAACCCGTTTGGGTTGTGTGAATGTTTAATAATTCTTATTCTCCTCTTCCTTGATTTCATATTTAAGCTAATATTTTAAAATAATCTAAAACAAAGTAGGCAACACCTATAAATATAGCAATTGCTACTAAGGTTTTCATATTAAAAGCCATTGAAGGTTTTACTGCCTCCATTTCCATTTTAGTTAATATTAACCGCATAGGAGATGTCAAATTTCCATCCCTCTCTGCCACTGAATAGTCATCTTCGGGATTAAATTCCCTATATTTCTGTGTTTCTCCGTCAGGAGTAAGAGGTTGAGTATTCCATTCAGCCAAAATAAGCATAGGGAAATTTTTATATCTTAAAATATTCCCACTTCGTGCATCATAAATCGCCTTATCAATCATAATCGTATCATCTTCTATCTTACAAACCTTAAATGCAGTTTGTTTATTAGCTTTAATTAATAATACGAGGACATGGTCTTTCTTAAACTTCCCTTTATTCATTCTTATGCCCAATGGAAGTTTAAATTTCTTTTTTTTACTCTTTCCAGAAGTAATATCTGATAACATCTCTTCGATTTTGTCAATTTTATCAGTTAGAGGTAAATCTTTTTTCATTTTACCTCCTTTCAATACGGTGAAGGTTCTTTAGGTTTGAACCATCCCCTATTTACTTGTTGATTTCCTGTCTTTTTTAATGTTGTTTCTGCTTCTCTCTTTGTTGTTACTACTAATTGAGGCAAGAATCCCTCTCTACTTAATGAGGTTGCTTGAATGACTTGACTTTTTGCTCTAAAATACCGAGAAAATGCTGTCATCTTCATAGCGTTGCAGTATTCTGATATTTCAAGATTAGTTCTTACAGGGATCCTAACTTTTCCCAACTCATCTTCAGTTAAGTTTGCAGTTTTTATATTCTCATCAGCAACAACATCTTTAAAAAACTTAAAATGATTTAGTTTTTCTTCTGCATCTATCTCTCCAAACCTATGCTCCTCTGAAATTCCTGCATCTTGTAAATGCTTTCGCATTAATTCGCTATCTGTCATTTCGTCTGTCATGTAATCATCCATCGTTCTTAACCTGTTCTTTTATTCCTTGTATTGTTTCTTTTAATGTTTGTTCTTTGTATCTGCTCCATCCCACCAATATTATGAGTGCCAAAATCAAAAAAGAGAGAATACCATCCCAATTCATTTTAACCTCTCTAATTCATACTCCTTTTTGCATTCTTCAAAATGCCAAGAAACTAAAACAAACATAGCACCAGCCACAAATCCCAACCACCAACTACTGTAATTCGTTCTGTGATTCATAACACAAATTACAATAATTAACATAATATCTCTTACAAAAATATTAAACCACCTCCAATTCATACCAATCCTCCCAACAAGGTATCAACCAACCCAACGCCATAATAAGTTCCCATACAAAACCCAATGCCAAATATAAGTAGTGTCCAAATTAGATCCCAAATCAATCCCATTAATCTTCTCATTCTTCTTGCCTCACTTGATGTATTATCCTAAATCCCTCTTTTCTAAACTCCTCGACGATATAATCAAAAATATCTTCTTCATCTGCCTCAGTATCTCTAAAAGCTATATCTGTCTGAGTTGGTATTTGAACTAACTCATATCTTTCAGTTACTTTTTTTTCTTCTGCCATTTAAACCTCATATATGTTCTTAATAATTAATAATTCATACAGGCTTCTTAAACTAAAATAAGCCCCAAGAGCAAATATATTATCCCAAAATAATCCCATTAATCTCATCCTATTCTGTTCTCCCCTATTATCTGAAAACCTTGTTTTGTAAATTCAGAAATTACATAATCGTATACGTCTTCTTCATGTTCTAAGGATTCCATCATATTAAAATGTTTCTCCCTATCTTCTCTTCCCTTTAATCTATTATTCCTAGCACCAACTAGGATTAAATCTTCTAAGGGATATTCTCTTGTAAAATTATCGATAGAACCTTTGCAAGTAACATCCTTCCCATCTATGTGAACGTGCACAACTCCACCCATAAGGGTTAAGGCAACATGAATCATTTTACCAATACCTTTTTTATTTCTGCGATATCGTTTGCCATATTACAAAGAAGTTGTTTCTCTTGTAAAATACTTTCCTGCTCGTTTTCAATCTCAGTGTCCCTAAAAACTATCTCTGTTTGAGTTGGAATTTGAACTACTTCATATCTATTTTTTTTCTCAGCCATCTTACCTCCTATAAGTTTTTAATAATTAACAATTCATAAATACTTCTTAAACTAAAATATGCTCCCAGAGCAAAGTTAGCAGAAGACAACATAACCGTTAAAAAATTATTTAATTCTTGAACTCCTTGTGTAGAAATATATATCCCTAATCCAAAACACATAAGTGATCCTAACCAAATTACTACAAAATCTTTTATTCTATATCCCCAAACAAGAAAAAAATAACCTACCACCGATATAAACATTATCGCTGGTATTTCATATACTACCATTTATTAACACCTCCAAAAAAATAGGAGGGAAAACTCCGTTGAATTTTCCCTGCCTTAAAATAAAAATTAACTTTCATGTGTATTATCTCCAATTACATTACCCCACCTTGTTTCAAACCAACAACAGCAATTCCAATTCCTGCACCTGCAACTGCAAGACAGTAAAATAGAGTTGTTAACCCTATTATTGAAGCTGATGAACCCGTAATATTTGAGGGTGTTGATGCATTTGAATCTGGGTCTTTAGCAGCTTGAATCTGGTTCGCGACTGTGGGAGCTAAAGTTACTCCTATCAAAATCGTAATGAACCCTCCAATTAAATTGCCTAACATTTTAACTTATGGAGAAAATTTACATTAAACCTGATTGTCTTAGTCCGACAGTGGCTATTCCAATTCCAGCACTTGCTACTGATAAACAGTAAAATAGTGTTGTTAAACCGATAATTGTATCAGATGCACCAGTTATGTTTCCATTATTCTGTGCGCCTTTTACTTCATCAGCTACTGTTGGAGCAAGCGTTGCGCCCACTAAAATAACAATGAACCCGCCGATTAAATTTCCTAACATTTATAATCAATCCTCCCAAATTTAAAAGCCCCATAAAGTATTTAAATATATTGGAAATCTTTATATATTTCATTTTACTGGTAAAATGAGGAGTCGCCATCTTTGAAAAAAGAAAGAGAGTTTAAAGCAAAAGTATTTGTTAATAAAAAAACTAAACAGGTTTCTATTTCTATTCCTAAAAAACTTGTGAAGTTTGGGAAAGTTCCTAAATTGTTGGAGGTAAAAATAAAATGGTAACAATTCCTGAAGCTATGAGAAGAACAAGTGCTGCGAAACAACAATTAGCTACTCAAGAACAAACTTTAGCAAGACAACGAAGAAAATTCGAAGGAGCAACACAATTTACCAAAGCACAAAGACAACAATTAACAAGAAGGCAAAGGCAATTAATAGAACAAGCAAGAAAACAAAATTTACAATTAGCAATCCAAGCACAAAAACAATTTCAAACAGCAAGTGTGGCACAAAGACAAGCTATTGAAAGAAGTTCTCAAGCAATAGATGAGGCAGTGGCCGCTGGTTATAGAAGAAAATTAGCGGGAAAAGCATTAGGAGGGCAATTAGTTGGAGATTTTCCTTTATTATTATCTAGAGCTGGAGATCCTATCCTCGAAGCTTTTGCTTATCAAAAACAAGCTGCTGCGTTAAAAGGATTAGGAGGATTTCAAACTACTACTGGAGAAATTCAATATCTAAAACCTTCAGGATTAGGAGGGCAATTAGAAGAGGTAGTTTATAGAATACCTTCTCCCTTATTATTTACTCCCTCAACTATTGCTCCAACAACAGAAGCTATGCCGGGAGTAGAAAGTGCAGGATTAAGTGCTAGAGCAATAGAATTAAGAGCAAAATTAATTGCGGCAATAACACCTCCAACAGCTGCACCTATGACACCGTTAAGAGGAGGAGTGGGTTCGGTTGCTTATGTTTTACCATCAGGAGAAAGGGTAGCAATAAGAAAAATAAAACCTCTAAAAAAACCTCCAACCTTTAAAGATATAAGTTGGCAAGAAACATTTGGAAAAGTTACACCTGAAGGAAAACGTATAGATATTCCCGGCAAAATTAGTTTAGGTGAATATGTTTGGGGTAAATATAGTCAAGCGGTTGGAAAAGTAATAGGTTATAGAGATGCGCCACGTGTAGACAAACCACCTATATTTCAAGTTTCTCCAGCAGCAAGGCCAGTTATAGAAACAACGGGGAGAATAATACCTGATGTTTCTAAATGGTTATTTTTTACTCCAGCTATGGCCACAACACCAGCAGCACTTCAACAATTAATATCAAGAGGAGCAGAACCTGTGGGAGAAACTATTTTTGTATCAACGGTTAAAAAAGTTCCAAAAGGAATAGAAATTCAAACAGGTGCAAGAACAAAAATTGGAGGAGCAACATTTATGGGAAGAACAACTGCAAAAGGTATTCAATTAAAAAAATTACAATTAACTGCTGGAGAGGGTTGGATTAGACCACTTTCAAAAAGGATGGACATAACTCAAATTAAAGTGGCGGGAGTTGTTGAAAGATTAGGAAAAGCAAGAGAAATTTTCGTGCGCCCAACATATCAAATAACAAAAGAAGCGGGAAGAGGTTTTAAGGGAGTTGTAGGAATTAAAGAAATAGTTCGGAAAGAATTATATGCTCCAAAAGTAATAACAACAAAACTAGCAGTAAGAACAAAGCAGCCGTTTTTAGGAATAAGCAAACGATGGGAAGAAGGGGCAGAGATATTTAAACAATTGGAAGCAGGGGCAGAGATATTTAAATTAAGAGGAACAGCACGGCCTTTATTCTTTGAAGGGAAGGCAATTATTCCCAAGGCCGAAATAAAAGGAATTTTGGCTATTGGTGAACCTGCTGCAGAATCTCTGGGGCGAATAACTATTGCAAGTGGTGGAAAACAATTTGTTAAAACAATTACCCCTCAAGTTCAAAAACAAATTACAGAAAAAGCATTTGAACAAGCCGCAGCATTAGCACAAGCCGCGACACTTAAATTAACTAAAGAAGCAACAAGAGGAGCTGTTGTTGCAGGAGTTATACCAACTGGTTTTGGTGCGGTAAGAGCTATCATTCGAACACCTCCAGTAGTAAGACAAATTCCTGTTACTCAACAATATTTCCCAACACCTACAACACAACCTCAACCTCCTATCCAATTAATAACCCCTCAAGAAATTTCAAGAGAAAGATTAGGACAAGCATTAGGATTATCAGATGCACAAAGATTAAAACAAAGACAATTATTAACACAAGAAACTGCATTATTACAACTCCAACCCACAAAGATTGGATTTAAACAGGTTCAAGTTCCAGCATTAAGGATAAGAACAAGACAAGTTCAACCACCTCTCCAAATTACAAGGCAGGGATTGGGAGAAGGATTGCGTACTCCATTAATTCCACGTATTACATTTCCTTATGGATTAGGGGCAAGAGTTCCACGTGTAAGAGAAAAAGAAAGAGAAGGAGTTCCCGCATATAGAATCTGGGTTAAAAGAAAAGGTAGGAGAATTTTCTTAGCGGGAAGATATGCAAGAGGGGAAGCCATAATGATTGGAGCAAGAGAAGCAAGACAAACATTAAGGGCAACTTTTGGAGTTACAGAAAAAGGAAGATTGAGAGTTAAAAGAAGAGTAGCTCCATTTGAACCATCTCCGGAAGTTTTTAGAACTTACAGAATAGTCAAGGGGAAAAGAGTGCCTTTAAAAGATGTGTGGATTCAGAAAGCTCCTTATAGATTATCTGCAAGAGGAGAAGTTAGAGAGATCCTTCAAGCTAAAAAAAGAAAAGGAGGTAAAAGAAACAGATGGTTATGAACAAAGGAGCTCAAGTTGCACTAATTAGTTTAATGGTCGGAGTCATGGTTTTTATGTTAGCCATGGTTTTTATAGATCCGCTTTCAGATGTGATTGAAGAAACAAGAAACAACACACAATTAGATTGTAGTAATTCCAGTATTTCAGATGGAAAAAAAGCGACGTGTCTTATAGTGGATTTAATATTACCATATTTTATAGCAATTATTATTGCAATCGCAGGAGCATTAATTTCAGCAAGATTTGTAACGTAGGAGAATGAAAGTTAAAGTATTGGTAATATTTATGGCAGTTGTATTTTTAATTCCTTTAGTTAGTGCTGGATGGGAGTGGGATAATTGTAAGGAGTATGATGCAGAAAATAAAGAAGTAACAATTAAGAATAGTTTCTGTTTCGGTTCTGAAGTATCAACAATAAAATTAGTAAATGCACAACCTTATTGTATTCCTGATAAATGTTATTTATATTATGAAGTAGAACATAAACAGGGAGACAATAAAATGCATAAGGGAAGTAAGGCATATAACCCTCTAACAAATAAAGGAGGATTAAATAATAAAGATGATTATATTCAGGGGAAGGAAAATCAATATGAAATTTGGGATGATAATAAAGGATGGGTTGAAACTTATAACGAATGTGGAACTGATGGAGTTTTAAGTAATGGGAGTAATAATTATCAGTGCGAAGAAAAGACAAGAAACAAAACAGGAGATTGGATTGATTATGATATTAGTGCAAAATATGGTATTGGAAATTTTACCATAAGAGAAAAGGTTGATATTAATCAAGGAGAAAGTATTGATGTTGTGCCTGAATATTTTGGATTAGATATTGAAGAGTGGCAAGTAACAAGTGGACTGGTTAGGTTTAGTAATCAAACTTTAACTGAAAATACTTACGAGTATTCTCATGGAGTTTACAGAACAGCATTTAGTTTTAATGTAACAAGAAATAATAGTAATTGGATTTTACAAAGTGTAGAAGTTTATATGAGAGGGCAGGGATCTACTATTGATTATAATTTAAGTATAAGCCCTACACTTTCTCAAGAGCCCAATATAGCTAATATAATTAATTCAACAACTCAATCTGTTACAGAGCCAAATCCTTATGGATGGGTTACTATAAACAATTTTCCAAATACAACCCTAGAGTATGGAGTTCAATATGCTATTGATGTTCATTTCCCCTCCGCCACAGGAGGCAGGGGAATGACAGGAAAGACAAGTAATGTTTATGGTAATGGGGCATTTTGGTATTCAACTGATAGCGGAAGTTCATGGGCGAGTCCATCAACTTCAAGTTTAACTGATGGAATCTTCGCATTATGGGGAACGGAGTTAATTCCTGATACTGCTCCAACGGTTACTTTAAATTCTCCAGCAGATAATTTTAAAGGTTCTGAAACAAATCTGACATTTAATTGTTCAGCAACAGATGATTTATCTTTAGCAAACTTATCCTTATTTATTGATGATGTAATTAATCATACGGTAACTAATACAACTGCAAGTCAAACAAGCATAGGTTTAGAAGTATCTAACAATTTTGCGGATGGAAGTTATAATTGGACTTGTAAAGCAAGTGATACAACAGGACAACAAACAACTGCTTCAACCAGAGATTTTACTATTGATGCAACACAACCAGTTATTACAATTACAGATCCTCAAAATATAGTTTATCCTTTTTCTTTTATTGGAAAAATCCATGATTTAAATTGGACAATTTCAGATGCAAATTTGGATACTTGTTTTTATAATTATAATTCTAGCAATGTAACTATAAATTGTGGATTAAACCATACAACTTTTGTTTTAGTAAGTAATCAATATAATATTACCATCCATGCAAACGATACTTATGGAAATGTTGCACAGAGTTCTGTAAATTGGAGCTATACAATTTCAGAGAATAATCAAACTTATACGACACCTGTTTTTGAAACTCAGAATGCAACCTTTACATTAAATATTAGTACGGGTGGAAGTGAAAGTGTTAATGCTAATTTAATTTATAATGGAACTTTATATACAAGTAAAAAAATAGGAACTGATGCAGAGGCAGAATTTATAACAAGTTTTGATGTTCCTTTAGGAACAGGGACTAAGCAATTCTTTTGGAATATTACTCATGGCTCAACAGAGATCCACACAAACAAATCTAATCAAACAATAAATGAATTAAAGTTAACTGAATGTGGAAATGGAGCATCTGGAAATCCTCACATAGTTGATTTTGTTGCAAAAGATGAAGTGACAGATTTACCTTTAAATTTTACACTACCAAATGTTAATTGGGTTTATTGGTTGGGAAGTGGAGCTGTTAATAAGAGTTTGAGTAATTATGTTAACAATAGTGTGAATGTTTCTTTCCATGACTTTTGTATTAATCCTCAAGATAAAATGGCTGTTTACCAAACAATAGATTTACAATATGAGGCCGTAGGTTACCCACAAAGAAGATGGGGGGCAACTGATACAAGGCCTTTTAATGGTGCAGATATTACAACCTTAAATCAAACCTTATACTTATTAGCAACTGCTGATGGTGCTGATGTCACCATAGTTGTATTAAGTGCATCAGGTGCTGCTATTGAATCGGTGTTTGTAAATGTAACAAGGCAAGTCGGAGGAGTAAATACTTTGGTAGGGAGCGGAGATACTGGTTCGGATGGTGCACTTACCTTTTTCTTAAATGGGGATTTCTTACATACTTTTACTTTTGAGAAAGAAGGATTTCCCACACTTGTTACAAGTTTCTTTCCAACACAACCAACCTACACAATTTATTTAGGAGAAACTGCGGGGGGTAATGAAACTTATGATTTTGTAAGAGGAGTATCCACAACTATAAGGCCTCCTTTAAATTTTTTAAATAATGGAACGGATTATACTTTTGAATTTACTTTAAATTCAACTTTTTGGACTTTAACTGATTGGGGTTTTGTTATGAGAAATGGTTCAGGAACTATTCTTGGAAGTAATATTTCAAGCTTAATCACTGGAGGAAATTTATCTTTAGCTCTTAACACTGCAAATCATACTTCAATAGTTATGGATTATTTTTGGAATATTGATGGTAATTATTCAAATGCTTCAAGAGGTTGGGCTGTATTAAATGAGGATAATTTTGGTTATGGATTAAAAACATTCTTTGATGACTTGAAGAGTTACACTGCGGAAGATGGAGAAGGTATGTTTGGTTTAACTCCTCTTAGTTTATTTTTAATTATATTTACCTTTATATTTTTAGTAGTGGGAGGGATTGCTATGACAACAGGATTATATTCTCCTATGGCCTTAATAATGCAGACATGGTTGTTGGTATTCCTATTTGATATAGTGTTTGGGATATTCCCAAGCCCTAATCCTGATTTCTTAGCTTCAGGTATTCCAACAATAATTGTGGGTATAATAGCCGTTGCTATTATGCTTAGGGAGAATATGAGATAATGGCAAAAATTTATACTTACATCTTTATAGCAATAGGGTTTAGTGCTTTGTTAGGAATATTGGGAGTAGATACAACTGTGGGAAGTTTCATGGAGGTAATTAATCCCAATACCGTTCAAGCATTTTATAAGACTGCTTTATATGCAAAAGTAGCTAGTTCTATTGCTATATTGGCAAGTTTGGCTGTTGTTGTAGTAGGAATATTCGGAAGGCAAGTTGTAACAACCGCTATAACTGCAAGTATGGCAACATTCGGATTAATTACACTTATCGGAGATTGGATAAGAATAGTAGGTATTGCAAATGATGCAGGAGGAACTTGGCAAGGATGGTTAGTCAGTTTAATTTTAGCACCTTTTATAGCTTCATTTGTATTTGCACTATGGGATTGGGTTCGTTCCGGAGGAGAGGCATAATGGGAATACCAGTTAAACCTTTAGATTTTGAAACAATATTTATAAATTACTTTGCAGGAAGTGGAGAGATATTTATAGTATTAGCTATGATATTTTTTGCATATTTAGGAGCAAAATATAGAATGCCATCTGGAGTGTTTGGAATATTCATGGCTTTATTTATAATAGGACTTGCTGGTTTTCAAATAAATACATTTTTGATACCTTTAATCGTAGTCATAGGGCTGGGAGTATACTGGATATTCAGTAAGGTTATAAAATATTAAATAGGAGTAGAACTTAAACATAACATGGGTTACATACAAGATAGATTTAACGACTGGAGAAATAAGAAACAGACAGAGAAGGAAATGAAAAAGAACTACTGGAAAGAAAGAGAGATAGAAGATGAATTTCAACAGAGAGGTTTAAGCCATTATGAAAGAGAACTGTTTAGGCATAAAGAAGAGATCAGGCAGAAGAGAATAAAGGAGATAGTTAAAAGAATAAGAAAACAAGATGATAGGAAATTCTGGAGTGGAAGGGATAAGAATTTAATCAATGCCCCTAATGTATTTTTAAACCATAAGAAAATATTTAGTGGTGGGAATATGTTTGCAAATCAAAAGAACTTCTTTAATGGACATCAAGATTACTTCAAAAATCATAAGAAGTTGTTTAAGTTAGGAGGGAAGAGATAGTGGCAAAATGGATACAAAAGGCAGGTATTAAGAAAGGAGCACTTTCAAAACAATTAGATATTCCTATTGCAAAAAATATACCTATTGGTCTATTAAATAAAATTATTAGAGCAAAGGCAGGAGATACAATAACTAATCCTTATAAGGTAGGTAAGAAAAGAATTAAAGTAACAAGGAAATTAGAAAGAAGAGCAATACTTGCAAGAACATTAAAAAGGATTAGAAGGAGGGAAAAATAAAATGGCAAGAAGAATAGATAAAACAATAAAAAGAACAAGAATATATCAGAGGCCTGATGGTAATTGGAAAGCAACAATAGGTTTTAAAAATGCATATACAAGGAAAGGTTCAAGTGAAACATTTGAAACTAAACAGGATGCACAAGATTGGGTAAAAGGTATAAGGGCATTTAAAAGGAGGAAAAAATAAAATGGTAAAGAGAAAAGTTAATAAAATTTATAGATGCCCCAGAAAAGCAGATTGGGTTCGACAACCTCTTGCACTAGCAGGTGGATTAGTTGGACTAGCTATTGGGGTTCAAGCTATAAAATTGTTACAGAAATAGGAGGGTAGAAAGATAAGATGCCAATAGTAGACGGAGTGCATTATGCATATACACCATCAGGATTAGCAGAAGCTAGGAAAGCTAGAAAGAAAAAAAAGAAAGGTTTCCACTGGGCTAACGTTCATGTCAGGGAGGTTCAACCTATTTGGTTTGATTAAAATGGTAAATAATAATAGTTTTCCTGATCCCACTGAACTTGTTACAAAGCAAAGACAAGAACATGAGAAAGAGAAACTACAAGCTGTTCTTTCAAAATGGAGAGCAGAAGCTAAATTTAAAAAGAAGAAAGTGATCAACAAATTTAAATTAGATATCTCGCCAAAGGTTAAAAGGATTGCAAAACAACCCATAGGAAGATATTTACCGAGATTAAAGAAGTATAGAAAATACCTTGTCCCTACTAAAAGAATAGTTATTAAAATAGGGAAAAGAAGATAGAAATACTTATATAAAAAGTTTTTTTATTACTAAGATAAGTGGTGTTGAATGAACCCTCTCCTTAACGGGATAGCTTCGGAGTATGCCTCTCCATTAACAAAAGCGTAGGAGCGAGGGAGTGTCTTATTCTGGGGTCTGTTATACTTGTTAAGTTTTTTCTCTTTCTTTGGTTACTTTCTTTCTTTTTAGAATAAGACACCCCCTCTCGCTTACGCAACATTTATAAAGGATCTACTCCTATAAAAACTATGAAAAACGAAACGTGGAGAAAGAGATATCAAGTAGAGAAAAAGAGGAGAATTAGTGACTTGAAGGAGAGGAGCATTAGTGACTTAACAATTCTATTTTACTGTTTAAGTGTTGCGAGTACCTGTATGGGAGTTGACACAGTCGGTTTAAGACAATCAGGTTTAACGCCTTTAAGACGAGCAGATTTAACAGAAAAATCATATAAATATAAAATAATATTTGAAGAAGATATAATTAAAACGAAGGTGATAAAAAATGGGTAGAAATCAAGTAGAGAGGATGAGGAGAATACAATGGATTTATCAACGTATTAAAGATACTTCTGCTGGAGGTTTAGGGATTGAAGAGGAGTTTCTTATTGCAGACTGTATGTTTGAATGGGGTGTTTCTCGTAGAACAATGGTAGAGTATCTTAATTCTTTAATAAGAACTAATAGGGTGGTGGTAGATGAACGAGATAGCCACTTATATACCAAGCTTTTCCATGATGTATTAAGAAGGAAAAGAGGGCTGATGTCAGAAGAGGAGATGGAAGCAAATGCATTTTTACAGGAACAAGCTGAAAGGAGGCCAAAAGAAGATGAACAACATGGAAATAAAACCGACTAACTGGATAGGAACTATTAAGGAAGATGAGAAAAAGGAGCTGGAGTGGAGTGAACCTCAAAGGGTTCCTGATGGAAGCCATACAGGTGTTATAACTAGAGTTTCTTATAGAATTGAACCTTATGAATACACTGACATTTTTGTTAAGCTTGATAATTATGATATTGAAATCAAATACGGAGTTCCTACAAAGCTTTCTCCTCAAACACGTTTAGGCAAATTAATGCTTGAGTTTGGAGAGAAATGCGAACTAGGAAAAAAGATAAATCCTCAAGAGATCTTGGTAGGCAAAAAAGTGCAATTTATGACAATAGTTAAAGGTAATAAAGATGGATTGGAATATGCGGAGATTGTGGAGGATAGCTTAAAACCCTTAAATACAAATACTCATTAATACTCTTTAATGAGGTCGGCGGGAGTGATTTTTTTTTTAATCACTCGGTTAAAAAACACCTCTTTTTCAAACTCCCGCCGATTATATAAGGAGTAATGATGCCATACAAAAGATTTTGCAGAAATTGTGATGAGTACTTCCAACCAGAAGGAAGGCATCAGAAATTATGCAAGGATTGCTGGAGATTGGCACAATTAAATAAAATATACAAAATGAAAGAGACACATAAAAAGATGAGAAAAGGTTTGCTAGGGTCATGGAGAAAAGTAGGTTCAAAAAAAGGAGTCAGCAAGAAAGATGAGAGATAAAGATGGAAATTATTTAACAACAAAAGAATTTTTTAAGAAATGGGGAGAAGGAATACAGAAAATAACGCCCCTCCAGCAAGTGAAAATTCAGAGAAACAGCACTTGGCTGGTGATTTTGGGAGTAGTTATAGGTCTGTATTCCACCTTTGCAACTAAGGTATGGTGGCTATTTATAATTTTGGTGGGAAGTTTCTTCTTAACTATTGTTAATTATATTGGGATTGTTCAACGATTAAAAATATTACAAGATGTAGAGGATAAGTTCGGCTATGTCAATTTAGGAGGTAATAAGAATGAACATTAAAGCACAAGGACAGGTCTTTGGAATAATGTTTGGAGCAATCGGTTTTGTAATGGGTTACGTAATGACAAAGGCGATGCAACCAGGCATCTTCTGGTCTATTACAACAATTATTTGTTGTACCATAGTAGGCTATATGATCCCAGTTGCAGTGGCAAACAAATGAAGGCATATAACGATGATGGAAGCTATGTAAAGAAAGATAAGAGGTTCGGGTATAGGGTGATATACCCCTATAAAAATAATGACGGCACAATCAATTGGTTTAATTTATGCACTGGTGGTTCATGGGCAAAACTCGTTGTAACTATCTTGATAGTATCATTAATTTTATTTAGTGTTTATGCTTATAAGACAGATGTAAAAACTTGTTACGAGGTCATAAAAAATCCTTGTGATTATTGTAATCTAAACCCTACCATGATAGATACAAATTTAATAGTTCCCAATAATATTTACCTTAATTCCTCGTCATCACAGGTAGCTTTTATTCGCGAGAATGAAAGGGGGGTTGCACCTTAACTAATATCTTTATAACTATAGGAGTTTGGCTCTAGTTAGCCGCGTTTTCTCCTATGGTGTTCCCAAGATGTTGACTCTCTCATCACACCTGTGATGACAATTAAAATGAAAGACAAACAAATAATAGAAAGAAAGTTAGAAATATTCTTAAAGGAATATGAGAAAAGCAAAGACAGAGCTGATAGGCTAGAGCCCATTATAGAAACCTATGCTAAAAGATACTATACTCTAACAGGTAAACACTACGTTAGGAATAATTTAGATA
>Ga0208181_1000760_pt1 | contig 14562 bp, 10 predicted proteins | sample MalvirDeepMed_s6_FD_184244 | JGI IMG/M metagenome (GOLD analysis project Ga0208181, IMG submission 184244) | Marine viral communities from the Global Malaspina Expedition - Malaspina viral metaG DeepMed_s6 (SPAdes) (version 2) | ecosystem: Environmental > Aquatic > Marine > Oceanic | place... | reverse complement strand
GAGAGGTTGTCGAGCGTGGCGAATTGCTGGAACACGCGGATCGGATCGTCCGAGCTCAGCACCGAGACGGCCGAGCTCAGGCGGATGTTCTCGGTCACCGACGCGGCCGCCGCCAGCACGGTCGCGGGCGAAGAGATGGCATAGTTCGGGCGGTGATGCTCGCCCAGTCCGAAGATGTCGAGCCCGACCTCGTCGGCCAGACGGATCTCTTCGACCAGCTCCCTCAGCCGCTGCTGCGCGTCGACGGTCTCCCCGGTCACCGGGTTCTTGCCGACATCGCCGAAAGTGTAGAGTCCGAGTTCCATTGCCTGCTCCGTTGTGGTGTGCGGCAACATAGATCCTGCGCCCAACACCGAAAGCTCCGCCCCTGCACAGGGCATGTGCAAGGGACCACCGCCCAGAAAACGGGCAAAGCGCCTTTTTCGACGGCACTACCCCCATGGGTCAGCTTTACTTCGCGCCACATCGCTGCTGTTCCTGAGCCCATGAGTGCCTCCCTGTCCATCGTCGTGGTCGAGCCCGACCGCGACCGCGCCCTTCTCATCGTCGACAGCCTGCGGGATGCGGGCAGCTACGACATTCACGTCATCTCCGAGCCCACAGGCCTCGCCCGCAGGATCCAGGCGCTGAGCCCGGACGTGGTGCTGATCGACGTGGAGAGCCCGTCGCGCGACACGCTCGAAGAGCTCGCGCTGGCCTCCGGCCCGCTCGACCGGCCGGTGGCGATGTTCGTCGACCGTGACGGCGAGGGGCTGACCGACACCGCCATCGAGGCCGGGGTCTCGGCCTACGTGGTCGACGGCATGAAGCCGCAGCGGGTGAAGCCGATCATGGACGCCGCCATCGCGCGCTTTCGCATGTTCCAGCGCATGCGCACCGAGTTGGCCGAGACCAAGCGCGCGCTGGAAGAGCGCAAGATGATCGACCGCGCCAAGGGCATGCTGATGAAGGCCCGCGGCATCGACGAGGACGAAGCCTACGCGCTGCTGCGCAAGACCGCGATGGATCAGGGCAAGCGCGTGGCCGAGGTGGCCGCGGCGCTGGTCACGGCGGCGGGGCTTCTGGGATGATCGCCGCGACCCTGTCCGTGGGCTTCTTGCCCCTGATCGATGCCGCGCCGCTGATCGTGGCGCATGAGATGGGCTTTGCCGCCGAGGAGAGCATCGCGCTCGATCTGCGCCGCGCACCGTCGTGGTCGTCGGTCCGCGACATGCTGAGCTTCGGCCGGGTCGAGGCGGCGCACATGCTCTCGCCGGTGCCGGTGGCGGCGGCGCTGGGGCTTGGCGGAGCGGGCACGCCGCTTTCGGCGGTCTCGGTGCTGGGGGTGAACGGCACCGTGATCGGGGTGAGCAACGCGCTGGCGGCGAAGCTGAGCGCGCATGGTCACGACTTCGCCTTCAGCGATGCCCGCGCCGCCGGCGAGGCGCTGATCGCCGTGGCCGACCAGCCGCTGCGCCTGGGTGTGCCCTTCCCGTTCTCGATGCATGCCGAGCTGCTCTATTACTGGCTCTCGGCGCTGGGTCTGCCGGCCCCGCAGAGCGTGGAGATCCGCACCGTGCCGCCCTCGCTGATGGCCGACGCCATGCAGGCGGGCGAGATCGACGCTTTCTGCGTCGGCGAGCCCTGGGGCTCGATCGCGGTGGAGAACGGCGTCGGCACGCTGCTGCTGCCCGGCCGCGCGATCTGGCGCTTTGCCCCCGAGAAGGTGCTGGCGGTGCGCAGCGACTGGGCCAGCGCCGAGCCGGACCTGCTGGGCCGGCTGATCCGCGCGGTCTGGCGCGCCGGGCGCTGGCTGGCCGAGCCGGGCTCGCCGACGCTTGCTGCCGAGTTGCTGAGCCGCAAGGAATATCTCGACCTGCCGGCCGAGATCCTCGACCGGGCGCTGAACGGCCGGCTGGTGATCTCTCCGCATGGCGAGGAGCGCCACGTGCCGGGCTTCGTCGAGTTCCACCACGCCGCCGCCACCTTCCCGTGGCGCAGCCAGGCGGAGTGGATCGGGATGCAGCTCGCCGCCCGCACCGGTCTCGACCGGCCCACCGCGGCGCGGGCCGCGCGCGCGGTGTTCCGCAGCGATCTCTACCGCGAGGCGCTTGCCCCGACCCGGGCCGCCCTGCCCGGCGCGTCGTCAAAGATCGAGGGCGCGCTCTCGGAGGAGACCGCCGTGGCCTCGACGGCTGGGCGTCTTTTCCTCGGGCCGGATTCGTTCTTCGATGGCCGCATTTTCGAGCCATCGGCGCACTGACGCCGCCTTTTTATGCAGATGCAGCATCGCAAACCGGACCATCCGGTCAAACATGGCCCGGTGGTGAGATTTTTCATTGATCGCCAACGCGAGTCCCCGTCATAGAAGGGGCACGAGCAGCGCAATGGCGCGCCGCTCCCGAAATTCTTCCCAAGGTCTGGGATACCCGAGCAAAGCCGCTCGACTGCCGCGATCTCCTCGAGAGTCGCGATCAGTCGGCGGCTTTTTTGTTTTTTTCAGCCCGGGCGTGTCTCCGGGCCTCTCCAAGGGACGGAACGGACGAATGAAGACCCTTCTCCTCGCACTGACCGCCACCACGGCGCTCTCCTCTCCCCTGCTGGCGCAGGATCTCGAAAAGGACGAACTGACCTTCGGCTTCATCAAGCTGACCGACATGGCGCCGCTCGCCGTGGCCTACGAACAGGGCTACTTTCTCGACGAGGGCCTGTTCGTAACGCTCGAGGCACAGGCCAACTGGAAGGTGCTGCTCGACGGCGTGATCGGCGGCCAGCTCGACGGCGCCCACATGCTCGCCGGCCAGCCGCTCGCGGCCACCATCGGCTACGGCACCGAGGCGCATATCGTCACGCCCTTCTCGATGGATCTGAACGGCAACGGCATCACCGTCAGCAACGCCGTCTGGGAAGAGATGAAGCCCCACATCCCGACCAACGAGGACGGCCTGCCGCAGCACCCGATCAGCGCCTCCGCCCTCGCCCCGGTGGTCGGGACGTACCGCTCCGAGGGCAAGCCCTTCAACATGGGCATGGTGTTCCCGGTCTCGACCCACAATTACGAGCTGCGCTACTGGCTCGCCGCCGGCGGGCTCGAGCCCGGCTACTACTCGCCCGAGAACGTCACCGGCCAGATCGGGGCCGACGTGCTGCTCTCGGTGACCCCGCCGCCGCAGATGCCCGCCACCCTCGAGGCCGGCACAATCTATGGCTACTGCGTCGGCGAGCCGTGGAACCAGGCGGCGGTGTTCAAGGGCATCGGCGTGCCGGTGATCACCGATTACGAGCTGTGGAAGAACAACCCCGAGAAGGTCTTCGGCATCACCGCCGATTTCGCGGAAGAGAACCCCAACACCACCCGCGCCGTGGTCAAGGCGCTGATCCGCGCCGCCATGTGGCTCGACGAGAACGACAACGCCAACCGCATGGACGCGGTCGAGATCCTGTCGCAGCCCGAATACGTGGGCGCCGATGCCGAGGTGATCGCCAACTCGATGACCGGCACCTTCGAATACGAGAAGGGCGACATCCGCGAGGTGCCCGATTTCAACGTGTTCTTCCGCCACCACGCCACCTACCCGTTCTACTCCGACGCGGTCTGGTACCTGACCCAGATGCGCCGCTGGGGCCAGATCGCCGAGGCCAAGCCCGACAGCTGGTACGACGAGGTCGCCCGCTCGGTCTACAAGCCCGAGATCTACCTCGGGGCCGCGCGCGCGCTGGTCGACGAGGGGCTCGCCGACGAGGCCGATTTCCCCTGGGACAGCGATGGCTACAAGGCGCCGACGCCGGCTGCCGACATCATCGACGGCATTCCCTATGACGGCCGCTCCCCCAACGCCTATCTCGATAGCCTGCCGATCGGCCTGAAAGGCGAACAGACCGTGGTGGGCAACGAGATCCAGGGCTGATTTCCCTTCGGGGATGTGCCCTCCGGGCGCACCCTGAGGAAACGGCAAATGCATGGCGGACGCACCTCCCGGGTGCCTCCGCCACCTCCTCCCGAGACAGCTTCCGAGACAGACTGCGGGACGGTGGGTGGGGCGATGCGCCCCCGGCGCGAGCGCCGCTCACCGGACCGATCCATCCAACCGCCGAGGACTCCTCAGATGACAACCATCGATCCGGACTACGCCCGTGAGGCCGAGCGCGATGCCCGCCGGGCGCGCCTGTTCACCCGCATCAACAAGGCCGACGCCTGGTTCCGCGTCCTCGGCCTGTCGTGGATGACCCCGATCCTGAAAGCCGCCGCCGGCGACAACCCCAGGGCCCAGATGAAGGACATCTGGCTGCTTCTCGGCGTGCCGCTTCTGGCCATCGCGGGCTTTTTGCTGCTCTGGGGCACGCTGGCGCCCAAGGTCGAGACCTCGCTCGGCGCGGTCCCGGGCCCGGCGCAGGTCTGGCACGAGGCGGTGCTTTTGCACGAGGACGCGCAGGCCAAGGCCGCCAAGCGCGAGAAGTTCGAGACCATGGTGGCGGCGCGCAACGAAAAGCTCATCGCCGCCGGCAAGGCCGACCAGGTCAAGGACATCGCCTATACCGGCGCGCCAAGCTACTACGAGCAGATCTGGACCTCGATCAAGACGGTGTTCTTCGGCTTCCTGATCGGCTCCTGCGTGGCGATCCCGCTGGGCATCCTTGCCGGCCTTTCGCCATATGCCAATTCGGCGATCAACCCGCTGGTACAGATCTTCAAGCCGGTCTCGCCGCTGGCCTGGCTGCCCATCGTGACGATGATCATCTCCGCCGCCGTGGCCACCAATGACGGGCTGTTCTCCAAGTCCTTCCTGATCTCGGCGATCACCGTGACGCTGTGCTCGCTCTGGCCGACGCTGATCAACACCGCGCTTGGCGTGGCCTCGATCGACAAGGATCTGGTCAACGTCTCCAAGGTGCTCAAGATGAACACCTGGACCAAGATCACCAAGCTGGTGCTGCCCTCGGCCCTGCCGCTCATCTTCACCGGTCTGCGCCTGTCGCTCGGGGTTGGCTGGATGGTGCTGATCGCCGCGGAAATGCTGGCCCAGAACCCCGGCCTCGGAAAGTTCGTCTGGGATGAGTTCCAGAACGGCTCTTCCTCGTCGCTCGCCAAGATCATGGTCGCGGTGTTCACCATCGGCATCATCGGCTTCCTGCTCGATCGCGTGATGTTCGCGCTGCAATCGCTCTTCACCTTCTCGAACAACCGCTGAACCGGGCCCGTCGGGAGACCACCATAGCTCAAGCAGCCAAGCGGTAGCGCGAGCAAGTCAGCGCTCAGGTAGCGAAGCGCTAGCGCGAGCAAACCATCGCTCAGGTAGCGAAGCGATAGCACCAGAAAACCAGCGCTCAGGTCACCGAGCGATCGCGTGAAAGGACACATCCATGAGCATTCTCAAGTTCGAAAACGTCTCGAAAAGCTTCGGCGAAGGCACCCACAAGACCGACGTGCTGAAAGGCATCGACCTCGACGTGAAGGAGGGAGAATTCCTCGTGCTCCTGGGCTTCTCCGGCAGCGGCAAGACCACGCTGATCAACCTGATGGCCGGGCTCGAAAAGCCCTCGAAGGGCCGCGTCACCTTCAAGGGCGCCGAGATCGAAGGCCCCGGCCCCGAGCGCGGCGTGATCTTCCAGAACTACTCGCTGATGCCGTGGCTCACGGTGAACGGCAACGTGCAGCTCGCCCTCGACAGCGTCTTCCCCAGCATGCCCAGGGCCGAGAAGGAGGCCACCGTCGCCAGGTATGTCAGCATGGTCGGGCTCAGCCACGCCACCACGCGGCGTCCGGCAGAGCTTTCGGGCGGCATGCGCCAGCGCGTCAACGTGGCCCGCGCGCTCGCCATGAACCCCGAGGTGCTGCTGCTCGACGAGCCGCTCTCGGCGCTCGATGCGCTGACCCGCGCCAATCTCGCCGACGAGATCGAGCAGATCTGGGAGCAGGACAAGAAGACCTGCGTGCTGATCACCAACGACGTGGACGAGGCCATCATGCTGGCCGACCGCATCATCGCGCTGAACCCCGACGGCACGCTCGGCACCGAGTTCCCGGTGAGCATCCCGCGCCCCCGCGATCGTGGCGAGATGAACCACGACGAGACCTTCAAGCGCCTGCGCGCCGAGGTCACCACCTACCTCATGGACGTGGGCATCGAGGCCAAGACCGAGGGCAGTCGCAACCTGCCCGACGTGACCCCGATCCACGGCATCGCGGCGGATGTGCCGGCAGCGGTCGCCAAGGCGCAGGAAGGCATGATCGAGGAGCGCTTCCTCGACTTCTCGCAGCTGCACAAGGTCTATCCCACCCCCAAGGGGCCGCTCACGGTGGTCGAGGACTTCAACCTCAAGGTCAACAAGGGCGAGTTCATCTCGCTGATCGGCCATTCGGGCTGCGGCAAGTCGACCGTGCTGACCATGGCCGCCGGCCTCAACAGCATCTCCAAGGGCGGCATCCGTCTCGATGGCCGCCATGTCGAGGGCGCCGATCCCGAGCGCGCGGTGGTGTTCCAGTCGCCCAACCTCTTTCCATGGCTCACCGCCCGCGAGAACTGCGCCATCGGCGTCGACAAGGTCTATCCCAAGGCCTCCCAGGCCGAGCGGCAGGAGGTGGTGGAATACTATCTCGAGCGCGTCGGCCTTGCCGATGCGATGGACCGCGGCGCCGCGGATATGTCGAACGGCATGAAGCAGCGCGTCGGCATCGCCCGCGCCTTTGCCCTCTCGCCCAAGCTGCTGCTCCTCGACGAGCCCTTCGGGATGCTCGACAGCCTCACCCGCTGGGAGCTGCAGGAGGTGCTGATGGAGGTCTGGTCGCGCACCAAGGTGACCGCGATCTGCGTCACCCACGATGTCGACGAGGCGATCTTGCTGGCCGACCGCGTGGTGATGATGACCAACGGCCCGCAGGCCACGATCGGCAAGATCGTCGATGTCGACCTGCCCCGCCCGCGCACCCGCAAGGCGCTGCTCGAGCACCCGGATTACTACCTCTACCGCGAGCAGGTGCTGACCTTCCTCGAAGAATACGAGCACGGCAAGCACGGCAAATCCGAGGCCCGGGCCGACAAGACCGCCGAGAAGAAGAAAGCCGCCTGACAGGCAGGCGCCCCCGCGTGACGCGGGGCGCCACCCAACGCAAACCTCTAGGACAAGGGGGCACGATCATGGACACCGTTCTTGACGCACCCGTGAAGACCTTCATCCAGGTCACCGAGATCTGGGTGCCCGAGGGGGACCGGCTGGTCCTCGCCACCGGCAATTACGGCGCGCTTTCCGCCTTCGAGGAGGCCACCCGCGCCATCAGTTTCGGCAAGGGCGAAGGCCTGCCGGGCAAGGCCTGGGCCGAGGAGCGCCCGGTGGTGCTCAAGGGCTTCGACGGCTCGTATTTCAAGCGCATCGAGGCCGCCGCAAAGGCCGGGCTGACCTCGGCCGTGGCGCTGCCGGTGTTCAACGACGCCGAGCTCAAGGCGGTGCTGGTGGTGCTCTGCGGCGACGATGAAAACCGCACCGGCGCCATCGAGGTCTGGCGCGAGGAAGACGGGCTCCTGATGCTGGATGACGGCTATTACGGGGCCGCCAGGCATTTCGAATGGGTCTCACAGCACACGCATTTCCCGCGCGGCCAGGGCCTTCCCGGCGGCGTCTGGTCGGCCAGCACGCCGATGCTGTTCCGCGATCTCGGCTCCGGCTACCGTTTCATCCGCGCCGACAGCGCCGGCAAGGCGGGGCTGACCACCGGTCTTGGCCTGCCGATCCCGGTGCCGCAGGACAAAAGCTTCGTGCTCACCCTGCTCTCGGCCCGCGGCACGCCGATCGCGCGCCGCTTCGAGATCTGGGACGCGCGCCCGGTCAAGGTCGGCCGCGAGGTCGCCGCGATCCTCGCCGACGGCATCTGCGAGCGCGAGGGTCCGCTCTGGACCGACGACACGCAGGCGCCGCCGCGCCGGGTCACCGCCAACCAGGGCAATGTCGGCAAGGTGCTCGCCAGCGGCCTGCCGCTGATCGTCACCGGCAAACCGGGCCTCACCGAGGGTTACGACACCCTCGTCGCCCTGCCGATCTTTGACGCGGGCGAGATCGCCCACATCGTCGCATGGTACGTCTGAGAGGAGCCGCAGAGATGCAGAAACTCGTCGTCATCGGAGCAGGCATGGCCTCTGGCCGGTTGCTCGAACACCTTCTCGACGCCGATCCCGGCGCCTTCGAGATCACCCTTTTCAACGCCGAGCCGCGCGGAAACTACAACCGCATCATGCTCTCGCCGGTGCTCTCGGGCGAAAAGAGCTTTGGCGAGATCGTCACCCATGACGACGACTGGTACGGCGCCAACAAGGTCACCTGCCGGTTCGGCGAAAAGGTCCTGAGCGTCGACACCGCGCGAAAGGTCGTGGTCGGCGAAAAGGGCGAGGTGGCCTATGACAAGCTGGTCTTCGGCACCGGGTCCTCGGCCTTCATCATCCCCTGCCCCGGCCATGACCTGCCCGGCGTGGTGGCCTTCCGCGACCTCGAGGACACCACCGCGATGACCGAGGCCGCGGCCAAGCCCGGCGCCAAGGCCGTGGTGATCGGCGGCGGCCTGCTCGGGCTCGAGGCGGCGGCGGCGCTGCGGCTGCGCGGCATGGAGGTCACCGTGCTGCACATCGCCTCGCACCTGATGGAGCGCCAGCTCGATCCGGCAGCGGGCTACCTGCTGAAGAAGGATCTGGAAAACCGCGGCATCACGGTGATGCTCGAGGCCTCGACGCAGGAGATCAAAGGCGACGGCCGCGTCGAGACCGTCCTGCTGGCCGACGGCACCGAGCTGCCCTGCGACATCGTCTGCATGGCGGTGGGCATCCGCCCGGCGGTGACGCTGGCGCAGGACAGCGGCATCGCCTGCGGCCGGGCCATCAAGGTCGACGCGCAGATGCGCACCGAGACGCCGGATGTCTTTGCCGTGGGCGAATGCGTCGAGTTCGAGGGCAACCTCTTCGGCCTCGTCGCGCCGCTCTATGATCAGGCCAAGGTGCTGGCCAAGACCCTGCTCGGGCAGGACGAGGCCTTCGCGATGCGCGAGCTCTCGACCAAGCTCAAGGTCACCGGCTGCGACCTGTTCTCGGCGGGCGATTTCGCCGAAGGTCCGGGCCGCGAGGACATCGTCTATCGCGACCCCGCCCGCGGCATCTACAAGCGCCTCGTGATCGAGGAGGACAGGCTCATCGGTGCGGTGATGTATGGTGACACCGCCGATGGCAACTGGTTCTTCGGCCTGATCAAGGACGGCACCGACATCTCGGAGATGCGCGAGACGCTGATCTTCGGGCCGTCCTATCAGGGGGGGGCCTCCGCGGACCCTCTGTCAGCCGTTGCAGCATTGCCGCCTGAGGCGGAGATCTGCGGCTGCAACGGCGTATGCAAGGGCGATATCGTGGCCGCCATCGAAGGCGGCGCCACCGATCTCGGGGCGATCAAGGCCACCACCAAGGCCAGTGCCTCCTGCGGCACCTGCACCGGGCTGGTCGAGCAGGTGCTCTCGGTCACGCTGGGCGACGACTTCGTGCTGCCCGCGGCGCAGCCGGTCTGCGGCTGCACCGACCTCACCCATGAGGACGTGCGCCGCCTGATCAAGTCGCAGGAGCTGAAATCGCAGGAGGCGGTGTGGCAGGAGCTGGGCTGGAAGACCCGCAATGGCTGCCACGTCTGCCGCCCGGCGGTGAACTTCTACCTGCTGGCGGACTGGCCGCTCGACTATACCGACGACCCGCAAAGCCGCTTCGTAAACGAGCGCAACCACGCCAACATCCAGAAGGACGGCACCTACAGCGTGATGCCGCGCATGTGGGGCGGCATGACCACCCCGCAGGAGCTGCTCGCCATCGCGCAGGCGGCGGAGAAATACGGCGCCACCGTCAAGGTCACCGGCGGCCAGCGCATCGACCTTCTGGGCGTCAAAAAAGAGGATCTGCCGGCGATATGGCACGATCTCAACGAGGCCGGCATGGTCTCGGGCCACGCCTATACCAAGGGTCTGCGCACGGTGAAGACCTGCGTCGGCTCTGACTGGTGCCGCTTCGGCACGCAGGACAGCACCGGGCTCGGCATCAAGCTCGAGAAGAAGCTCTGGGGGTCGTGGACGCCGCACAAGGTCAAGCTCGGCGTCTCGGGCTGCCCGCGCAACTGCGCCGAGGCGACCTGCAAGGATGTCGGCATCATCTGCGTCGACAGCGGCTACCAGATCGGCGTCGCCGGTGCCGCCGGCATGGACGTGAAGGAGACCGAGCGCCTTGTCGACGTGCCCACCGAAGAGGCGGCGATCGAGTGGACAACCGCCTTCGTGCAGCTCTACCGCGAGCACGCCAAGTATCTCGACCGGCCCTACAAGTGGGTCGCCAAGGTCGGGCTCGACTGGGTCAAGGAGGTGCTCTCCGACGACACCGAGCGCCGGGCGCTGGTCGCGCGCTTCGACGTCTCGCAAAGCGTCTACCAGACCGATCCCTGGGCCGAGCGGGCCGAGCCCGAGGCGGCGCGCCGCTTCCAGCCGCTGGCCGACCTCACCCTGAAGGCGGCGGAATGAGCGCCGCCCCTCGCCAAACCTGCCGCCCCGGCCGTCGGGGCGGCTCCCCCATCCCGCAAGCGGAGACAGGCCAATGAGCTGGATCGACATCGGACATATCGACGACGTGCCGCTGCGCGGCGCCCGGCTGGTCAGGACGGAGGTCGGCTGCGTGGCGATCTTCCGCACCGACACCGCCGAGGTCTTTGCCGCCTCGAACACCTGCCCGCACAAGCGCGGCCCGCTGTCCGAGGGTATTGTGCACGGCCAGAAAGTGACCTGCCCGCTGCACAACTGGGTGTTCGACCTCAACACCGGCGAGGCGCAGGGCGCCGACGAAGGCCGCATCGACACCTACCCGGTGCGGCTCGAGGACGGGCGCATCCTGCTCGACGGCGCGGCGGTCTCGCGGCGGAGTGCGGCGTGATGCGAGAGGCGAGCGCGTCCGAGGTCTGTTCGACCTGCCCTTATTGCGGCGTCGGCTGCGGCGTCCGGCTTCGGGCCGACGGCCAGGGCGGGCTGACGGGGCAGGGCGACCCCGAGCACCCGGCGAATTTCGGAAAGCTCTGCTCCAAGGGCTCGGCCCTTGGCGAGACCGTGGGGCTGGAGGGCCGCCTGCTCGCCCCCCGCGTGCACGGCCGCGAGGCGGGCTGGGACGCGGCGCTCGACCTCGTCGCCCGGCGCTTTTCCGAGACCATCGCGCAGCACGGGCCCGACAGCGTGGGGTTCTACGTCTCTGGCCAGTTGCTGACCGAGGATTACTACGTCGCCAACAAGCTGATGAAGGGCTATATCGGCGCCGCCAACATCGACACCAACTCGCGGCTCTGCATGGCGTCGTCCGTGGCCGGCCACCGCCGCGCCTTCGGCACCGACACCGTGCCCGGCACCTACGAGGATCTCGAGGAGGCCGACCTGATCGTGCTGGTGGGCTCGAACCTCGCGTGGTGCCACCCGGTGCTCCACCAGCGCATCCTCGCGGCGCGGAAGGCGCGCGGCACGAGGATCGTGGTCATCGACCCGCGCCGCACCGCCTCCTGCGATGGCGCCGACATGCATCTCGCACTCAAGGCCGGCACCGATGCGGCGCTGTTCAACGGGCTGCTCTGCGCCATCCACGAGGCCGGAGCGCTCGACACCGACTTCCTTCGGAACGTCACCGGCCTTGATGCGGCGCTGAGCGCCGCCCAGCGCGACCGCGACACCGTCACCGGGCTGTCGCAGGCGCAGCTTGCGGCGTTCTACAGGCTCTGGATCGGCACCCGGAAGGTCGTCACCGTCTATTCGCAGGGGGTGAACCAGTCCACGTCGGGCAGCGACAAGGTCAACGCCATCCTCAACTGTCACCTCGCCACGGGCCGCATCGGCACCCCCGGCTCCGGGCCGTTCTCGATCACCGGCCAGCCCAACGCCATGGGCGGGCGCGAGGTCGGCGGGCTGGCCAACATGCTGGCCTGTCACCTCGATCTCGAGAATGCCGATCACCGCGCCGCGGTGCATGAATTCTGGGACAGCCCGCGCATGGCCCAAGCGCCGGGGCTCAAGGCGGTGGACCTGTTCCGCGCCGCCGGCGACGGCCGCATCAAGGCGCTGTGGATCATCCACACCAACCCAGCCGTCACCATGCCCGAGGCCGACGCGGTCACCAAGGCGATCGCGGATTGCGACTTCGTCGTGGTCTCGGACATCACCGCCGCCACCGACACCGCGCGCCTCGCCGATGTGCTGCTGCCCGCCACGGCCTGGGCCGAGAAGGAGGGCACGGTCACCAACTCCGACCGCACCATCAGCCGCCAGCGCGCCGCCCTGCCGGCACCGGGGGAGGCGCGGCCCGACTGGGAGATCCTCGCCGAGGTCGGGCGCCGCATGGGCTGGCGCGAGGCGTTCGACTATGCCTGCCCGGCCGAGATCTTCCGCGAACACGCAGCCCTCTCGGGGCTGGCCGGCGCGCTCGGGCGCGATTTCGACATCTCCGCCAAGGCCAGGCTCAGCGACAGCGCATACATGGCGATGGCGCCGTTCCGCTGGCCTGCCAGCGCCACCCGCAACGGTGGCCGCTTCTTCGGCGACGGGCGTTTCCACCACCCCGACGGCAAGGCCCGGATGCTGCCGATCCGCTACCGGGCGCCGGCCTCCGCGCCCTGCGCCGCGTTGCCCTTCCGGCTCAACACAGGGCGCATCCGCGACCAGTGGCACACCATGACCCGCACCGCGCGCGCGCCACGGCTGGCCGCGCATCTCGCCGAGCCCTTCCTCGAGATCCACCCACGCGATGCGCGTCGCCTCGGCATCGCGCCCGCCGATCTGGTGCGGCTCGAGAACCCGCAGGGCAAGGCGATCCTGCGGGCGCGCATCACCGACGCGGTGGCCCCGGGCGACGTGTTTGCGCCGATGCACTGGACCGGCGAGACCGCCCCTTCGGCCCGCATCGACGCGCTGGTCGCCGCGCACACCGATCCGGTCTCGGGCCAGCCCGAGAGCAAGGCCAGCACCACGGCGGTGGCACGCTTCGACGCGGCATGGTACGGCTATGCCGTGTCCGCCACCGAGATCACCCCCACCGCCGATTACTGGGCCCGCGCCTGCACCCGGGCCGGCTGGCGCGCCGAGCTGGCGTCAGCCGTGCAGCCCGCGGACTGGGAGGCCGAGGCGCGCGCGCTTTTCGGCCTGCCCGACGCGCCCTGCCAGACCGTGATCGACGCCCGGCGCGGCATCGCCCGCATCGCCTTCCACGACGGCGACCGGCTGATCGCGGCGCTCTTTGCCGGCCCCGAGCCGGTGGCGCTGCGGCGCGATTTCCTCGCCACCCTGCCCGGCACCGAGGCCCCCGACGCGCTCACCGGCCAGCCGCCCGCCGACCGCCCCGATCCCGGCCCGCTGGTGTGCTCGTGCTTCAATGTCGGGCTCAACACCATCGCCGCCGCCATCGAGACGCAGGGGCTGCTCTGCGTCGAGCAGATCGGCGCGGCGCTGGAGGCGGGCACCAATTGCGGCTCCTGCCGGCCCGAGCTGGCCGCGATCCTCGCCGCCGCACAGGCCAGGGTGGCGGCGGAATGACGCTTGGCGCCCATGTCCGCACGCTGGGGCGCGGCCCCGGGCGGTCGCGCTCGCTGAGCCGCGAGGAAGCGGTCGATGCGATGCAGCGCATGCTCTCGGGCGAGGCCGATCCCCACGCCATCGGCGCGCTCTTGATGCTGATGCGGATGAAGGGCGAGACCGCCGACGAGATCGCGGGCTTCGCGCAGGCCGCGCAGCAGAGCCTCCCGGCCCTGCCGCGCCCGGCGCTCGACTGGCCGTCCTATGCCGCCGGTCGCACCCGCGGCCTGCCGTGGTTCCTGCTCTCGGCACGGCTGGTGGCCGATGCCGGGCACCCGGTGCTGATGCATGGCTGGAACGGCGCCGACGCGGCGGTGCGCAACGGGCTTGCCGCCGCCGGCATCCCGGTGGCCGAGGATCCCGGCGCGGCCGCGGCCCTCATGGCACGACACGGCATCGCCTACCTGCCGCTCGAGCAGCTCTCTGCGCCACTCTTCCGGCTACTGCGCCTGCGCGACGTGCTGCACCTGCGCTCCTGCGTGAACACCGTCTGTCGGATGCTTAACCCGGCGCGGGCCACGGCCTCGGTGCAGGGCGTGTTCCACCCGCCCTATCGCCTCCTGCAGGCCGATGCGGGCGCCATTCTCGGGCTCGACGCGCTCACCGTGATCAAGGGCGGCGGCGGCGAGTTCGAGCGTCACCCGGCCAAGGCGATCGCCGGCTTCGGCCTGCGCGCGGGCGCCGCGTGGGAGACGAGCTTTCCCGCCCTGCTGCCCGAGGCCACCCGCCGGCTCGACGATGGCGAGAGCGATCCGGCGCTGCTGTCGCAGCTCTGGTCCGGCCAGCGCGACGATCCCTTCGCCGAGGCCGTGGTGCTGGGCACCGCCGCGCTGGCGCTCGACACGCTGGGTCAGGACGCGCCCTTTGAGGCGGCCCGTGAGCTCTGGCAGGCGCGCCGCGCCGCGCGAGCGGCGCTCTGAGGCGCGGCGGGTCTTGGCCCGCCCCGCCCCGAGCCTGTATCCTGATCCCATGCCCGCGAATCT
>Ga0208181_1000749_pt1 | contig 14725 bp, 12 predicted proteins | sample MalvirDeepMed_s6_FD_184244 | JGI IMG/M metagenome (GOLD analysis project Ga0208181, IMG submission 184244) | Marine viral communities from the Global Malaspina Expedition - Malaspina viral metaG DeepMed_s6 (SPAdes) (version 2) | ecosystem: Environmental > Aquatic > Marine > Oceanic | place... | reverse complement strand
CCGACTTCCGGCGCAGCGCCACGCGGCTCGTCGACCTGATCCGCGCCGATGTCTCCCTGCGGCACAGGCTTCAGGCCGAGGTGCTGCAACCCGGCGACCGGGTGGTTCTCCACACCTCCGAGGCCGCAGTGGCGGGCTACCGGGGCGACGCCTCGCGCGGCCTTGCCATTGCCGGGCTTGAGCCGGCAAACGCGCGGCGTCATCAGGTGATCGAGGCGCTGGTGAAGGATCGCAAGGGCGCCGTCGCAGAGCTGGGCTGGCGCCGCAGCCACGGCGTCTACCCCATCGCGCTGCACCGCAAGGGCAGCGCCCGCGACCTGCTCGAAGAGCGCCTGCAGCTCGAGCCGGGCGATACCGTTCTGCTGGACGGCCCCGCCGAGGACCTCGCGCGTCTGGCGCGGGACGAGGACCTGATCCTGCTGGCCCCGCTGCAGGCCCGCGCCTTTCGCCGCAACAAGGCGCCGATCGCATTGGCGGTGCTGGCGATGGTCGTGCTGGGCGCGGCGCTCGAACTTGCGCCGATCCTGCCGCTGGCGATCGTCGGGGCGGCGATCGTCCTGCTCACGCGCTGCGTCGAGCCCGACGAGGGCCTCGGCGCCATCGACGGCCGCCTGCTGCTGCTGATCGTCAGCATGCTGGTGCTGGGCACCGCGATGGAGCGCAGCGGCGCCATGGCGCTGATCGTGGACGGGCTTTCGGGACCGTTGGGAACGCTGAGCCCGCTCCTCGCGCTGGCGCTGATCTACGCCGTGACCTCGGTGCTGACCGAGGTGGTCACCAACAATGCCGTCGCGGTGATCATGACCCCGATCGCCGTCGGCGTGGCGCAAGCGCTCGGCCTCGATCCGCGCGCCTTTATCGTCGTCGTCATGTTCGGCGCCAGTGCCAGCTTCGCGACGCCGATCGGCTACCAGACCAACACGATGGTCTACAACGCCGGCGGCTACCGGTTCACCGATTTCCTCAGGCTCGGCCTGCCGATGAACGTGATGGCCGGCATCGTGACGGTGCTGCTCGCGCCGATCATCTGGCCCCTGCAACCCTAGGGCATCAGGGCCAGAGCATGTAGAGATAGGCACAGTACCCCGCGAGCAGCGCCAGCCCTTCCCCACGCGCGATGCGGCGGCCCGTCGCCGCAAAGATCACGAACAGAACGCTGACACCGACCATCAGCGGCGCATCGAAACGGACGATCTCGGCCGGCACCGCGCTCGGGGCGATCAGCGCCGTGGTGCCCCCGATGCCGAGGATGTTGTACATGTTCGAGCCGACGATGTTGCCGAAGGCCACATCCCCCTGCCGCTTCAGGGCGGCGATGACCGAGGTCACCAGCTCGGGCATCGACGTGCCGACGGCGACGATGGTCAGGCCGATCACCGTCTCTCCGATGCCGAAGGCCCGGGCCAGTGCAACCGCCCCGTCCACCAGAGCCGCGCCGCCCAGCACCACGAGGCCAAGCCCCGCAAGCGCCAGCAGCAGCGGCACGATCAGCCCGCGCCTCTTTGACGGTCCCGCAAGGCCCGGATCGGCCTGCAGCAGCGCTGCGCTCTTGTCGTGGATGGCACCATGTGCCGGCACGGTCCGCTCCTGCCGGATGACCAGCGCGATATAGGTCACGAGCCCCGCGACGAACACCGCGCCGACAAGGCGCCCCATGGGGAGTACGAAGGCCAGCGCCGCGAACAGCGCCGCGCCCCCGAGCATCAGCACCGCATCGCGTCGAAGCGCCGCCTCGGCGACGATCACCGGGCAGATCAGCGCCGAGATGCCCCCGATCAGCAGGATGTTGGCGATGTTGGAGCCAACGATATTGCCATAGGCAATGCCGGGCGATCCGCTGAGCCCAGCCTGCACGGAGGTCACAAGCTCCGGCATCGACGTGCCGAAGCCCACGAGCGTCAGGCCGATGACCAGTGGCGACACCCCCAGCCGCTCCGCGGCCTGCACGGCCCCGCGCACCAACAATTCGCCGCCGGCCACCAGCAGCAGAAACCCCGCGATAAGCGGAACCCATGTCTCGATCATATGAAACTCCGACGCCGACCATCCGGCGCATCGCAAAGGCAAGTGGCGGTGCCGACGACCCGCTACAAGGCCTGCGGCCACGCCACCTGCAGAAATACATGCGCCTTGGTTTGGCACTCGGCGCCGTCGTCTTCGTGAGGCGAGGCGGCACTCTCAATGGCAGCCTCAGCCACGCACGCGCCCGGCAGATATCGGTGCGCCGGGCAGGCCAGCCACTCGGGCCCGGCCCCTGTCATTTTCGCCGCCCGAAGATGTTCTGAGCAAGCGTATCGACGTGCTGGCCCTGCCGCGGGCGCTAGGCCCTGAGAGCCGGCAGGCCGACGCCGGTGGACTGGAAGCCCCCATCCGAGGCGATGGTCTGACCGGTCACATAGCTGGCCTTGTCCGAGCACAGGAAGACGATGACCGAGGCGATCTCGTCCTCCGAGCCATACCGGTTGAGCGGGATCGCATCGTGATAGGCGTCGATGATCTCTTGGCTGTGCACCGCCATGGCGAGCTTGGTGCGCACCGGTCCGGGCGCCACGCAATTGGCCCGGATGCCATACTCGCCCAGTTCTGCCGCCTGTTGCTGGGTCAGCTGGATCACCCCGGCCTTCGAGGTGCCGTAGGCCACCCGCAGCGTCGAGGCGCGCAGCCCCGAGATCGAGGCGATGTTGACGATCGCGCCGGAGGTCTTGCGCAGTTCCGGGATCGCCGCCTGCGAGCACAGGAACACGCCGTCGAGATTGGTCGCCATGACGGTGCGCCAGCGCTCGAACGAGGTCTCCTCGATGGGTCCGAAATCCGCCACGCCGGCGTTGTTGACCAGCGCGTCGATGCGGCCGAAGGCGCCGGCCACCTCCGCGATCATCGCGGCGACCTGCTCGGGCTGCGAGACATCGCAGACCACCGGCAACACGTTCTTGAGCGCGCCCGCCTCGGCCATCAGCGCCTCGGCGTCGCGGTCGATCATCGCCACCCGGCGCCCCTCGGCGAGGAACTGCTTGGTGGTGGCAAGGCCGATGCCACGGGCGGCCCCGGTGACGATGGCGGTCTTCTGCTCGGGTGTTTGCGACATGGAAAGGTCTCCTCAGTTGGCGGGGCCGAGCAGTGCAAGCGACAGCTGCGGCACGAAAGCGATCACCACGAGCCCGACGACGCACACCAGCAGGAACGGCATCGCCCCTCTGGCCACGCGCTCGATCGGCAGGCGGGTGACGTTGGCGGCGACGTAGAGATTGATGCCGACCGGCGGCGTGATCAGACCGATGGCGAGATTGACCATGACCAGCACGCCGAACCAGACCGGATCCCAGCCAAGCTCGCGCACCACCGGCAGAAAGATCGGCAGGCAGATGAACATCACCGTCACCGCGTCCATGAACATGCCCGCGACGAGCAGGATCAGCATGATGACCAGCAGGATCGTCATGTCGTTGCCGCTCAGGCCCAGCAGCGCGCCGGAATAGCTGCCGACGAGATCCTCGACGGTGACCACCCAGCCGAACAGGCTCGCATAGGCGACCACCAGCATCACCGTGGCCGAGGAGGCGGCGGCGTTCGAGAGCGAGTCGTAAAGGCCGCGTAACGTCAGCGTGCGGTAGATCAGCCCGCCGACCAGCAGCGCGTAGACCGTCGCGACCAGCGCCGCCTCGGTCGGGGTGAAGATGCCCGAGTAGATGCCGCCGAGGATCACCACCGGGGTCATCAGGCCCCAGAAGCTGTCCTTGAACGACAGCCACAGCTGCACGAGGTAGGGCCGGCCGGCATGGGGCGCCGGGCTCAGCGCCTCTAGCGTCGCGGATCGGCCACCTCCGGGTTTGGCGAGGGGCAGCGTCAGCAGCATGATCAGCCCCATGAACAGCCCCGGCAGGATCGCGGCGAGGAACAGTTTTGAAATCGATGTCTCGGCGATGACCCCGTAGATCACCAGCCCGATCGAGGGCGGGATGACGATGCTCAGCGCCGCACCGGTGCAGACGAGCCCGGCGGCGTAGGGCTTGGGGTAGCCGTCCTCGACCATGCCCTTGATGATCATCGGCCCGATGGCCGCGACCGAGGCCGGGCCGGAGCCGCTGACCGCGCCCCAGAACAGGCAGACCACGGTGCCCACCACGCCCATGCCGCCGGGGGTGGCGCCGATCAGCACCCGGAAGAAGCGGATCATCCGCTCGGCGATGCCGAGCGAGCCCATCAGCGTGCCCGCGAGGATGAAGAACGGGATGGCCAGCAGTGAGAACTTGGTGATGCCGGTGGCGATCAGGTCGCCCGCGAGCTCCAGCCCGAAGCCGATCTGCCACATCGCGTAGAGCGCCGAGAGGCCCAGCGAGAAGGCCACCGGCACGCGCAGCGCCAGCAAAAGGAAGAACAGGATGACCATCTCGGTGCCAGCCGGCAGGCCGGGGACAAGATCATACATCGGGGATCACCTCGTCATCCTCGCCGGTGCGCCAGACCAGAACCGCGTGCTGCAGGTAGCGCACCAGCACCAGCGCAAAGCCGAAGGGAACGGCCGCCTGATAGTACCAGGCCGGGATCTGCAGGCCGTAGGACCGCATCCCGTTGCCGATCATGTTGGTCATCGCCTGCCACGAGAACCACGCCGAGAGCGCCAGCAGCAGCACCGAGGCCGCCACCGACAGCACGAAGACCACCCGGCGCGCCGGGCGCGGCAGCAGGTCATGCACCAGCCCGACGGCAAGATGTTCGCCCCGCCGGGCCGCGATGGCGGCGCCGAAGATGGTCAGCAGCAGAAAGCCGTTGGTCAGCAGCTCCTCGGTCGCGGCCAGCGAGTAATGCGTGCCGTAGCGCACCACCACGTTGGCGAAGCCGAGAAAGGTCATGGCCAGGAAGAGCACCGCGCAGATGATCTTCTCGGCCTCGCGCAGGATGAAGGACATCAGGCCTCCCGATACTCAGACGGACGCGAAAGGCGTGTCCCCGCGGGGACACGCCGGTCTTGGACGCGGATCAGTTGGCGCCGTCGATGGCGTCCTGAAAGCTCTGCACCAGCTCGGGGCCGACCTTGGCGGCCCACTCGTCGAAGGCCGGCTGGGTGGCCTCCTTGAAGGCGGCAAGCTCTTCGGCGGAGGGCTCGTAGACCTCCATGCCCTTCTCGCGCAGGAACTCGATCCCCGAGGCGGTGGCCTCGCGGCTGATCTCGCGCTGGTAGCTCATCGCCTCCTGCGCGGCCTCGCGCAGGGTGGTCTGCATCTCGGCGTCGTAGCTGTCCCACTTCTTCTGGCTGATGCCGATGAAGATCGGGTCATAGGAATAGTGCCAGGTGGTGAGATACTTCTGCACCTCGTAGACCTGCTGCGGGATGATCACCGCACCGATCGGGTTCTCCTGGCCGTCGACCACGCCCTGCTGCAGCGCGGTCATCGTCTCGCCCCACTGCATCTGCTGGGGGTTGGCGCCGAGCGCGTTCATGACGTCGATATACATCGGACCGGCCACCCGCATGTTGAGGCCCTGCATGTCCTCGGGGGTCTTCACCGGGCGGGTGTTGTTGGTCACCTCGCGGAAGCCGTTCTCGCCCCAGGCCAGCACGATGATGCCCTTGTCGGCGAGGATCGCCGCGAGCTGCTCGCCCGGCGCGCCCTGCGTGGTGGCATCGACCTCGTCGTAATCGGAATAGAGATAGGGCAGCGAGAAGGCGGCCATCTCGGGGACCAGCGGCGTCACGTTGATCGCCGAGGTCACCACCAGATCGAGCGCGCCGCGACCGACCATCTCGGCCTGGCGCATCTGGTCGCCGCCGGCGAGCTGCGCGTTGGGGAACACCCGCACCGAGACGTCGCCACCGGTCGCCTCGGAGACCAGCTCGGCGAACTTGTCGGCGCCCTTCTGCCAGGTCGTGGTGTCGCCGGTGTTGTGCGACAGCCGCAGGGTCTCGGCCGAGGCTGCGCCGACCGTCATCGCGCCCGCCAGCATGGTGGCCAGGGCAGTCTTGCCAAATTTCGCGAACATCAAATCTGTCCTCCCAAAGTCCGGGCCTGTCTGACCCTGCCGCGCGAAGCCTCCCTGCCCCTGCGGCGTCCACATAGTGGAATGCCTTCATTGCCACGCGCAACAAGAACTTGCAATATTGGGAATGAAGCAAATAGGTATTACGAAACTTTCGAAACGCGCCGCCGGAAAGGTCACTCAAGCTGGTCCATAATATGGAACATAAGCCGATGCAAGGCGAGGCGTCCGGCCCGGCGGGAAGCCAGAGCGTCGACCGCGCGCTGGCGCTGCTGGGCATGGTCGGACGGCAGACCGAAGACGGCGCCAGCCTCGCCGAACTGGTGGCGCTGAGCGGCCTCAACAAATCGACGCTGCGCCGTCTCCTGCTGGCCCTGATGCGCAACGGCATGGTCGAGCAGAACCCCGAGAGCCGGCGCTATTACCTGGGTGAAGAGGCCTATGTCCTCGGCACCTTCGCGGCCCGTCGTCACGGGCTGCTGGAGCTGTCGCTCGAGACCCTGAAGCGGCTGGCGCAAGAGACCGGCGACGCGGCCTTCCTGTCGGTGCCGCGCGGCGCCTCGGCGCTGTGCCTGCACCGCGAGGACGGCACCTATCCGATTCGCAGCTACGCGCTGCTTGCCGGGGGAATGCACCCGTTGGGTGTCGGCGCGGGCTCGCTCGCCATGCTCGCCGCCCTGCCCGCGGACGAGGTCGAGGCGATGCTCGAGCTCAACGCCGCGCGCCTTGCCGCCGATTACCCGCTGCTGCCCGCGGACGAGATCCGCGCCCGCGTCGCGCAGACCCGCGACCGCGGCTTCGCGCTCAACCCCGGCCTCGTGGTGCCCGATTCCTGGGGCCTCGGGGTGGCGTTGCGCCGCCCCGATGGCAGCCTTGCCGGGGCGCTGTCGCTGGCGGCGATCGAGAGCCGGATGCAACCGCCCCGCCGCGACGCGCTGGTGGCGCAGCTGCAGGCCGGCGCGCGCACCATCGAGACAACTCTGGCCCGGCTCCACGCCGCGCCATCCCGCACCTGAGGAGGACAGAATGCAAGATCCGCAGATCGTCGGCTGGGGCCACACCCCCTTTGGCAAATCCGAGCACCCCGACACCGAGAGCCTGATGGCCGCCGCCGTGGCCGAAGCGCTCGAGCATGCCGGCATCACGCCCGAGGATGTCGACGGCATCTTCACCGGCGTGTTCAACAACGGCTTCTCGCAGCAGGACTTTCAGGGGGCACTCGTGGCCATGGGCGACGAGCGCTTCGCCCACACGCCCGCCACGCGCTACGAGAACGCCTGCGCCACCGGCTCGGCGGCGCTGCATGGCGCGATGGACTTCATCGCCGCCGGGCGCGGCCGCATCGCGCTGGTCGTGGGCGCCGAGAAGATGAGCGCCACGCCCACCGCCGACGTGGGCGACATCCTGCTCGGGGCCAGCTACTGCAAGGAAGAGGCCGATATCAGCGGCGGCTTTGCCGGGCTCTTCGGCAAGATCGCGGGCAGCTACTTCCAGCGCTACGGCGACAAGAGCGAAGAACTGGCGATGATCGCGGCCAAGAACCACTCCAACGGCATGGCCAACCCGCTGGCGCATATGCGTAAGGATTTCGGCACCGTGTTCTGCAACACCGTCTCGGAGAAAAACCCGATCGTTGCCGGCCCGCTGCGGCGCACCGACTGCTCGCTGGTCTCGGACGGCGCGGCGGTGCTCGTGCTGGCCGATGCCGAGACCGCGGCCGAGATGACCCGCGCCATCGCCTTCCGCGCCCGCAGCCATGTCAACGAGATCATGGCGCTGTCGCGCCGCGACGTGCTGGAATTCGCCGGCGCCCGCCGCGCCTGGGCGCAGGCCTTCGAGGCCTCGGGGCTCGGGCTCGATGACCTGTCGCTGGTCGAGACACATGACTGCTTCACCATCGCCGAGATGCTGGAATACGAGGCCATGGGCCTGGCCGAGCGCGGCGAGGGCGGGCGCGTCATCCGCGACGGCATCACCGCCAAGGACGGCAAACTGCCGGTCAATGCCTCGGGCGGGCTGAAATCCAAGGGCCACCCGATCGGCGCCACCGGCGTCTCGATGCACGTGATGGCGGCGATGCAACTGGCAGGCGACGCCGGCGACATGCAGATCCCCGGCGCCGAGATCGCCGGCGTGTTCAACATGGGCGGCGCGGCGGTGACCAACTACGTCTCGATCCTGGAGCGGGTGAAATGAGCCAACCCGGCGCAATCGACCTCTCGGCCGGGCTGGTGCCGGTCTCGACCCGGGTGATGAACCTGTCGCATTTCCTCACCGAAAGCGCCCGCCGCCACCCGGACGAGATCGGTTTCGTCTGGGGCGAGAAAAGCTGGAGCTGGGCCGAGATGGAGGCGCGCTCGAGCGCCTTCGCCGCCGCCCTGTCGCAGCGCTATGGCCTGGGCAAGGGCGACCGGCTGCTCGTGCAGTCGGCCAACAACAACCAGATGTTCGAGGCGATGTTCGCCTGTTGGCGTCTCGGCGCGATCTGGGTGCCGGCGAATTTCCGGCAGTCGCCGGACGATCTCGCCTATCAGGCCGAGAGCGCGCAGGCCAAGGGCCTGCTTTGCGGCGCCGAGTTCCCCGACCACGCCGCCACCTGCGACGGGCTCGCGTTCGTGATCGGCATCGGCGAGGGGCTGGGCGACAGCTACGAGGATCTGGTTGCCGCGCATCTGGGCGAGCGTCCCGCGGTGGCCGAGGTGCAGCGCGACGATCCCTGCTGGTTCTTCTTCACCTCCGGCACCACCGGGCGGCCCAAGGCGGCGGTTCTGACGCATGGGCAGATGGCCTTCGTGGTGACCAACCACCTGTGCGACCTAATGCCCGGCACCGGGCCCGAGGATGCCTCGGTGGTGGTCGCGCCGCTCTCGCATGGCGCGGGCATCCACCAGCTGGCGCAAGTGGCGCACGGGGTGAAGACGATCCTGCCCGCCGGCGCCAAGTTCGATCCCGACGAGATCTGGGGGCTGGTGGCGCGCTGGAAGGTGAGCAACCTCTTCACCGTGCCCACGATCGTCAAGCTGCTGGTCGAGCACCCCTCGGTGCACGAGCATGACCATTCCAGCCTGCGCTACATGATCTATGCCGGCGCGCCGATGTACCGCGCCGATCAGGTGCGCGCGCTCGAGGTGCTGGGCCCGAAGCTGGTGCAGTATTTCGGCCTTGGCGAGGTCACCGGCAACATCACCGTGCTGCCTCCCGCGCTGCATTCCACCGACGACGGGGCGATGCGCATCGGCTCCTGCGGGTTTGCCCGGACGGGGATGCAGGTGCAGATCCAGGATGCCGAGGGCGCAGAGGTCGCGCCCGGAGAGACCGGCGAGATCGCGGTGATCGGCCCGGCGGTCTTCGCGGGCTATTTCGACAACCCCGAGGCCAACGCCAAGAGTTTCCGCAACGGCTGGTTCCTGACCGGCGATCTCGGTCACATGGACGCGGACGGGTTCTTCTACCTGACCGGCCGCGCCTCGGACATGTACATCTCGGGTGGCTCGAACATCTATCCGCGCGAGATCGAGGAGAAGATCCTGCAGCATCCCGACATCTCCGAGGTCGCGGTTCTGGGCGTGCCTGACCCGGTCTGGGGCGAGATCGGCGTGGCGGTCTGCGTGCCGCGCGGCGCGGACGTGGCGGCAGAGGAGCTGCTGGGCTGGCTCGGCCCGAAGATCGCGCGCTACAAGATGCCGCGCCACGTGGTGTTCTGGGACGAGATGCCCAAAAGCGCTTACGGAAAGATCACCAAGAAGCTGATCCGCGAGGAGCTGAGAGCGCGCGGCGAGCTGCCCGAGACGGCGCCCGCCGGATGAGCCTGCCCGCACCGCTTCAGCATCCCGGGCCGCGCGCGCCGGATCGGTTCACCGCCCTGCCCTGCCGGGCCAAGCCCGTCACGCTGCGCCTCGCGGCGGGCCGCCCGCTCGATCAGGCGGTCACCGAGGCGTTCGCGTCCGAGGGTTATGGCTGCGGCTATCTGCGCCTGCGCGATGCCAGCCTCACCCGACTGGCCTATGTCATCCCGGATCGTGCGCCCGGTGACGGGCGGGCGGCCTGGTATAGCGAGACCTATCGCCTGGCGCCCGCAAGGCTGCACGATGCCGGGCTGCATCTGGGCCGGCGCGAGGGCGCGCCGTTCCTGCATTGTCACGGGCTGTGGTCCGGGGCTTCCGGGGACGGAGCGGCCGCGCCGCGCATGGGCCATCTGCTGATGCCCGAGTCGGTGCTGGCCGAGGATACCGTGGCCGAGGGCTGGGGCCTGAGCGGGGCCGGGTTCGAGGTCCGTCCCGACGCCGAGACCGGGTTCGACCTGTTCACCCCGGTGGCCGAGGCGCATGTCGGGGAGGGGCAGCCGGCGCTGCTGTGCAAGCTGGGGCCGAACGAAGACCCGCACGCGCTGCTGGCACGGGCCGCGGCAGGGCTGCCGCGGGCCCGCGTCGAGGGCATCGGCAGCCTGATCGACACGCGGTTTGAGCACGGGGCGCAAGAGAGCTATGCCACCGAGGTGTTGCTACATGACGGACGCATCGAACGCGGCGCGGTGCGGCTCGAGGCCAGCTCGGTCGGATTTGATGGGGTGCCCAAGAGCGGCACGCTGCGGCCCGGCGCAAACCGGACCTGCATCACCGCGGAGCTGCTGATCATCGCTCCGTGACACGCGGACCCGTGGCGCGAGACACGCCACCTGTCGGCACCGGCGGGGTACGGGTAAGCCTCAGCTTGCCAAACGGCGCGACAGGCAATGCCCGCTTTCGCAGGCTGACATTCCTCTGCCCGATCGGACAAAGACGGACCCGGGCCGGCGGTCACAGGAGCGCCGGCCCACTCGGATCCGCCCCGTCAAGAGACCCGGCGGACCGTCACCACCTGGGCGCGCCTCTCCGGCTCACGCGCAAGGCCCGGGCCCGACGAGCGGCGCGGGCGACGATGGCCTGCCCGGAGAGCCGCACACGGCGCCGATCCCAGGCCGAAGGCCCGCCTCACGCCCCAACCTGGCGACAGCGGATCAGGTGATCCGCTGGATGCTGGCTGCGACCTCTTTCATCTGCAGCACGTTCTTCCAGTCGTCGCGCATCAGCGCCGGCTTGCCGAACTCGATCGCCTTGTTGCAGGCGTCGGAGAACTGGCCCTCGACCTCGTCGAAGATCACCGCCCCGAGGATGTTCATGTGCCCCAGCAGGAAATCGCGGGCGCAATCATAGCTCACCCCGCGCGAGACGACCTCGTCCATGGCCTCGCGCATCACCACGAGAAGCGAGGCGCAGACGGTCTCGGAGAGGCCGGGCTCGAGCAGCGCCATCTGTTCGACGGTGACCCGGTAGCTGCGCGCCACCGGGGCGTAAATCGCCTTGGCGACCGCCTCCCCCAGCGCGTAGTGCTCTTCCGGCCCCTGCATCAGCGCATTGACCACGCCCTGCTGCGCCGCGACGCCGCCGAAATGGTCGTGGCGGCCCGCCTCGGTGCTCTCGTCGTTGAAGATCGGCGGGTGGCAGGGATGGGTGACGAAATAGGTGATGTCGTCCCGCTCGGGCAGATGCCCCGCAAAGGGCGCCGCCGCGTCGAGGATCACCACCATCGTGCCGGGCGCGAGCTCCGGCACCACCTTCGCCGCAACCTTGCCAATGACCGTGTCCGGCACCGCGAGGATAACGACCTCCGCCCCCGCGAGCCCGGTCTCTGCGTCGACGGCCTCCACGCCGACCTCGGCGCGAAGCCGGTCCTTGCCGGGGTCGCTGATCTCGATGTGGGCGACGTCGAAATCCGTCTTCGCAAGGTTCAGCGACAGACGGACTCCCATTTTGCCGCCGGCTCCGAAAAGCGCGACTTTGGTCATTGCAGGTTCTCCTCCGGGTTCTGGGGTTGTTCAACTGGTATGATCAGATAATATGCAACAGGTAATGTCAACCGCGATTGTCCGCGGTGGCAGCAACGGGAGGAGCACAAGATGACGCCGAAACTGGCCTGGCTCGGAGATGATTTCACCGGTTCCGCCGCCGTGATGGAGGTTCTGGCCTTCGCCGGTCTGAGGACGGTGCTGTTCTCCGACATCCCCTCCGAGGCGCTGGCCGCACGCTTTGCCAAGGCCGACGCGATGGGCATCGCCACGACCTCGCGCGGCCATGGACCGGACTGGATGCGCGCGCATCTGCCCGCGCCGCTCGCCTGGCTTGATGCGACGGGAGCCGGAATCCTGCACTACAAGGTCTGCTCGACCTTCGATTCCTCGCCCACCTCCGGCAACATAGGCACCGCCCTCGCGCTCTGCCTTGCGCAGCGGCCCTCCGACGCCGTGCCGCTTGTGACCGCCGCACCGCAGATGCGCCGCTACCAGTCGTTCGGGCATCTCTTTGCCGGCACCTTCGACGGCGTCTTCCGGCTGGACCGCCACCCGGTCATGTCGCGCCACCCGGTGACCCCGATGACCGAAGCCGACCTGCTGCGCCATCTTGCCGAGCAGACCGACCTGCCCTCCCGGCTGATCGACCTCGAAGCGCTCTGGTCCGACGATCCGCAGGCCGCGCTCGACGCGGCGCTGACCTCGGGCGCGCGCATCCTGTCGTTCGACAGCATGGAGCCCAGAAGCGAGGCGGCGGTGGGCCGGCTGATCTGGGACAACCGGGAGCGGCTGCGCGTGGCCGTGGGCTCGCAGGGGCTCGAATACGCGCTGGTGCGACACTGGCAGGAGACCGGCGCGCTGCCGCCCCCGCCCGCCCCCGAAAGCGCCGGCCGGGTCGACCGGGTCGCCGCGGTCTCTGGCTCGGTCTCGCCCAGCACGGCGCAGCAGCTCGACTGGTCCGCGGCGCATGGCTTCGAGCTCATCGCCTTTGACACGGTCGCGGTGCTGGGATCTCCCGAGGCGCTAGGGGCGGAAGTCGATCGCTGCGCCAGCGCCGCGCTGAGCGCGGCAGAGCGCGGCGCGAGCCCGCTCGTCACCTCTGCCAAAGGGCCGGACGACCCGCGCGTGGCGGCATTCCGCACCGCGCTTTCGAACAGCGCGACAGACATCGAAACCGCCAATGCCCGGATCGGCCAGGCGCTGGGGCGCGTGCTGGACCGGGTGTTGCGCCAGAGCGGTCTGCGCCGGGCGGTGATCTCGGGCGGTGACACCTCGGGCCACGGGATGCGCGCGCTCGGGCTCGAGGCGCTCGAGGCGCTGGCACCGACCATTCCCGGCGCGGCGCTCTGCACCGGTCACGGCGGCGGCGCGCATGACGGGCTGCAGATCGCGCTCAAGGGCGGACAGATGGGCAGCGAGGACTTCTTCGGCTGGATCCGCGAAGGCGGCGGCCCGCGCTGAGCGGACCGGCGGCGCGGCGGAGGCTACTCGCGCGGCTCGAAGACGATGCGCGAGCGCTCTAGGTGGCGGCGCATCTCCTCCACGGCCCCCTCGACGTCGTGATCCTCGATGTGATCGACGATCTTGGCGTGTTCGGCCAGCGTCACGTCCTCGCTGCCCGAGCGGTGCAGAAGGCTCACGTGATACTCGAAGAGCCAGCCCAGCATCGCGTTCGAGACCGACAGGATGATCGGGTTGTCGGCCAGCGACGCGAGCTTGCGGTGAAACGCCATGTCGGTCGAGATGAACGCCGTCGCATCGCCAAGCTCGCCGCGCTGCGTCTCGATGAGCCCGCGCAGCTCGGCAATATCCTCGGGCGTGGCGTTCTCGGCGGCGACGCGGACCATACCCAGCTCGAACATCTGCCGCGCGTGTTTCAGGTGATCGAGATTGGCCGGCGCGGAATCCAGAACCAGCCGCGCCAGCTCGTCGGATTTTGACAGCACGCTGGCGGCGTTGAGCTCGTTCACGCGGGAGCGTTCGCCGTGGTTGATGGTGATCAGCCCGCTGTTGTGCAACGATTGCAGCGCCTCGCGCACGGCGGGCCGCCCGACCCCGAAGCGCTCCATCAGCGCCCGTTCCGAGGGCATGAATTCGCCGGGTTTGAGTTCATGCGTGCGGATCATCTCGTGCAGCCGTTCGAGCACCTGCTCCGAAAGCTTGCGACGGACGATCTTGTCGCCCTTGGCGTGCGTTCCGCTTTCCATGACGTGGGCCCTCCGGCGTGTACTGGTCTGTCAACCTGATAAGTAGCCTCTCCGGGCGCTATCCACAATCTCTGCGCCGCGCGCGAGATGCCAGCCATAGGGCGGCAGGCCGTGGTTGGCGGCAGGCGTGAGGTTGGCCGAAAGCTGCGCCTCGTCGGTGGCAAGCGTGGCGATCCCGTCCGCGATGCCGGCCTCATGAAGCGGCTGGCCGGCCAGATCCGAGACCGCGCGCAGCGCGTCGGCCAGCGGCAGCGGGCCGTCATCGCCAAAAAGCCCGCGCGGCCCATAGAGCGCGGCGGGCGTCCAGACGGCGACGTCGAAGGGCGCCAGCGCCGTCACCAGCCCCAGCGCATAGGCCGCGCCAAAGGCCCCGCGATGGCGTGGGTCGTCATCCGCCATGCAGACCCGCCCGCCCTCGGGGTTGGGAATGGTGCGCGAACCATAGGGGTTTTGCCGCATGGCGATGGTTGCAGGCCCGATCCGGTAGCCGCACTCACCGATGATTCCGCGCATCGAGCGCGCGATATGCGGGAGGGTCTCGAGGGTTTCCATGACGTGAAGGTCATCGGCGGCATGGACGATCGGGCACAGGGCGTGGCTGACGAAATCCAGATGGCCGAGCGGCGGCCGCTTGCGGTTCAACTCGGTGAACAGGCTCGCCATTCCGCCGCCCCTCGGCAGGTCGGGAAAGGCACGGGCCGCGGCGGCGTGGATC
>Ga0208181_1000746_pt1 | contig 14729 bp, 13 predicted proteins | sample MalvirDeepMed_s6_FD_184244 | JGI IMG/M metagenome (GOLD analysis project Ga0208181, IMG submission 184244) | Marine viral communities from the Global Malaspina Expedition - Malaspina viral metaG DeepMed_s6 (SPAdes) (version 2) | ecosystem: Environmental > Aquatic > Marine > Oceanic | place... | reverse complement strand
TCCTGAATCCGTGAAGCCGGCGCCGACACTTTCCCTATCACCGCCAGCGAGCACTTTTTGATCATTCGCCCCGTGCAAGTTGGCTTTCGCAAGCCCGTTATTGCCAAAACCCACCGTGCTGATCGGTGCTGACGGCCCGTTTTGTCATGCCTTTCCACCCGCCAGGCACGACATATCTGGCGATCGCGTGTCGCTTGGAACTGCTTGTGGATAGAGTGTCGCCGATTGACGGTCAGCATGGCGTTCCTCGTGGATAACGCAGTCGGCTCCGCAGCGTCTTGAGCACCGTCATGCGCCCGATATCCTGCCCGAAGTCGAGGATGATCTGCCGTGCCTTGTGAATCACGAGAGCCGCACGGTGCACCAACTCTTGTAGCACGGTGCGCAGCCGGCGCCGCTTGGCCGGGTGGCGAACCGGGCTCAGCTCGCCGGTCATGCCCAGCTGTCCCATCAGGCGCAGGATGTTGTAGGCCAACTGGGCGAGATGCAGGATCAGATCGTTGGTGGCGAACTTGCCGGACGGCAAGCGCTCCAGGTCGAGATCGGTCTTGATCTCGCTGTGAAACTGCTCATGGGTGGCATGCGCCTGGTAGCGCTTGATCACCGCCTCCGGCGCCTCGTCCAGGCTGGTCCACCAGCCTTCCAACTCATAGTCCGGTTCGAGCAGCAACTGGCCATCGCGATCGGCGGTGCGCTCGACCAGGCGCATCACGCGTTGGACGACGTATTCGGTCTTGTTGTCGTCGTGGATCGAGACGGCCTGCGTCCACAGCGCCTGGCGCTTGCCAGGACGCAGCTCTTCCCAGTAGTCCGCCGCCACCGCCAGCCAGGTATCTCGATCAGCCGTGGCCGAGCCGCGCGGGTTCCATTTGACGACATAGTCGAGCCGGCGCCCCTCGTCGGCAAAGACCTGGCGTTGCTGTTCGAGAAGCGCCAGGTGCGCCTGGCTGTCGAAGCCGCTGTCCTCGCGTAACAGGATCGGTTGCTTGGTCAGGCATTGGGCGCGAGGCAGTACCCGCTCCAGGAAGGCGTTGCTCTCCTTCATGGTGTGCTGCTTGCCAGGCCGCAGTTCCAGACCCAGGCACCACCCTTCGTTGCCCAGGTAGGCGGCGATCGGGGTGTAGCCATCGACCTTCTGGTAGGTCCGCGAGACGCCTTCCTTCTTCGAGTTGCTGTTGTCCATGACGAAGGTGTCGATGTCCAGGCAGACGTGCGTCGTCTCGGCGGTGATCGGTGCTTCGATCAGTGACAGCAGGGTCGTGGACCAGGTGGCGGTGCGCGCCTGCAGGTCGTTGGCGGCAAGTTTCTCCAGCCGCTGTCGCAGCGTCGCCGCGCTCGGCACCTTCTGCAGGGTCAGCAGTTGTTGGAAGGGCTTGTCGCGGCGGAAGTTCTCGACAGCGTCATAGTCGCTCATGCCCAGACACAGCAGGCCCAGGTAGCTCTTGATCACGTCACTGGTGCGCATGCCCAGCGTGGTGGGGAAGCGGCTGTCGATGCTGTCGACGCCAGCGATCTCGAAGCATTGCCCGATGATGGACAGCCCGGCGTGGCTGGTGAGGGTGCGGCAACTGGCGCGGAACTTTATGTTGGGCATGGCACTGTCTGGGTGAATGGCGATAATGGCTATATTGCCATGCAGGTCAGTGGGTTAGAAGTGCTTCCGGGGGCCGGTCTCACGGATTCAGGTGATTGGCATGGCACTGTTGTTGTTGTCTGTCACCGCAATCAGTATTTATGTCGGTTTTGCTCCGCTTGCCACCTTTGTGCAAAAAATGGCAGGCATTCGCACCGATACCCTAAATGATCGTATTATGGTTGATGCCATGCCCAGCGAGCTAAAACCTTTGGCGATGTCTTATAATGTCTTGGTTTTTGAACAACTCATAAAACTCAGCTAAACTCCCCTGCAAGTGTCCAAAAAACAGTCCGTAAATAACTGTCCAACTATCGGTGTCTAAATTATGAAGATTGGCTATGCTCGGGTATCTACCATCCATCAAGACCCTCAGCTTCAACTCAATGCGTTAGAGGGCTATGGTTGTGAACGCATCTATCAAGAACAGTCGAGTGGAGCAAATCGAGACCGTCCTGAATTGGCACAGCTGATGAAAGCCTTGCGAGCAGGTGACGAACTGGTGGTGTGGAAGCTTGACCGTCTGTGTCGTAGTGTGTCGCATCTCATCAATATCTGTGAGCAACTCGATGAGGTTGGGGCAACCCTGGTTAGTATTACTGACAACATTGACCAATCTACCCCTGCAGGAAAGGCGCTGCTGGTGATTATGGGTACGATTGCTGAAATGGAACGGGAACTGATTCGGGAACGCATCATGGCAGGAGTAGAAGCCCGCAAACAAAAAGGGCTACCCACAGGCAGACCAACGATTGATGACACTAAAATCCGAACTGCTCGAGCATTGATAAACGATGGAGAAACGTATGCTGAGGTGGCTCGTATGATTGGCATCAGTCGAAGCACTCTGTATAAGTATTGCCCTGTTGAGGATTAAGCTGAGAAATAGCCTAGACGAGCCTACTGCATCTCTTGATGAGAAGAACGCGCTGGCAGTAATTGGATTTATAAAAGAAAAATTCACTACTGTTATTATAATTACTCATGACAATAACGCCCTAAGATACACTGATTATTTAATGGACTTAAGCGCTGTTCAGCCAAGTTTTAATCGTTACCTTTCTTGAATTAACTATACCCTAGCAGAACCACTCAATCATTGACTATTAGCAGCTAATAGACCATATAAAACAGACTGTTGTAAGCGAACCACTTATAACAGTCTGTCCTAGGTTGTCAGTTTCTCTCGCTATTTTGAGAAATCGTATTCCTCTTCATTCCCATCTAAATACTCACGTATAGGGCGTTTTTTACTGAATTTAGAAGCATCCTTCTTGATCTCACCGACTATAAAGTCGCTGTATGCTGACCAGCTCTTCCCAGCATCGCCTTTAGCAAGACCGCTATATGTACTTATAAACTCTTTATGCCGACTGATACGCCACAGCTGCTTGTCAGACAATCCATCTATAGTGAACATATCACCGTTATCAACATCGCGAGCCTCAGCTACCTGTTTAGCCTTAGGTTTCGATTTCTCACGAACTACAAATTTGAAGCCTACTATCGTAGTACTCTTTTTTTCTTGGGTATAACTAACTTTTATATCTGTCTTTTCGTTAATTTCTTTTATAGACGACTCTAAAACACGACGTTTGAAGTCACTCATGCGTTTGTAGTCATTAACTCCTAGACCAAGCTGCTCTCTGAAAGTCTCTAATTCAAATAACGGGGTTTTACGAGCTTCACGCCACTGTATGAGAAGCTCGTAAAGTCTTACAGCATATAAGCTCTTTAATTGTGCCGTTTGTTCTAGAGTATATTTTGTAAAGAACTGCTCAATTCCGTGAATACGCGTGATCTCATTAACAACAGCAGGGGTAAATATTACCTCTATCGCTCCCTCACCGTCAATATATGTAGCTTGACTGATCCAACGTGATTTAACTTTAAGAGCACGTTCATCCATAAAAGTGAAGCGACGCTCAAACAAGTTAGCTTCTGCATCTATAAGCGCCTCATAAGCAGTTTGTTTAGAGACTTCAAAAACTTCAGCGTATCTCATAGCATCTATTCTTAATGGGGTATCAGAACTAAGACCTTTGTTTTGCTCTCTACTATCAATAATAGCTAACTGTATTAATCTAATCTCAGCCAGAGATAAATTCTGAATCGCTGTATTAAGACGATTCGATTTTACTACCAATTCGGTCTTGTCATTTTTCATAGCTAGCACCATTAGAAACATATAACGACATAATATAATATAGACTTTTTATAGTCAAATAATTACTTGTCGTCATACGGGTAGGAATTTGTCGTCATACGGGTAGGAATTTGTCGTCATACGGGTAGGAATTTGTCGTCATACGGGTAGGAATTTGTCGTCATACTATCTCTGTAAGCTTTATACTGTATAGTCTGTAGCGAGCTTAAAAGCATTTAAAAGCATTTAAAAGCATTAAAAGCATTTTTGGTTGTGGATAAGCTTAAAAAACAAAGGGCTATTTTTAATGGTTGATTTAGGAAGTAAGTTACTTAAATTTGCATAGCTTTGATTGGCTATAGAACGAACTCTTCTCATCTTCAAAACAGTCTTTGGGATCAATCCTCGCATAGTGACCATCTTGTCCACTTATTTTGACAATGTTATGAGCCACACCAGCCTTTTCCAGATATTGATAATCATCTTGACGTTTTGCTATCTCGCTTTTGCTAGGAATAAACAGCCAAGCTGCTCCAGAGGCTAATGCTAATACCACAACAACCATAACGACCAAAGTTAGTATTAATTGACGGCCAAACTCTCGCTTAACGTTATCCAGCATCTGCTTGGAGGCATCTACATTTAGCTCAGCTATCTTGTCTTTAGTATCGTCAAGGTTACTAGCAACACTGGTAACAGAGGTCTGTATCTTCACTAAGTCTTTATTAAGCAGCTTTGTTGTTTTTAAGAACGTATCACTCGCATCAGTGATGTGCTTAGTGAAGCCTTCATCAATACGCTTATGGTAGTTGTCTTCATTGACCTTTAAGACTCTAGCGATCTCTTTGTTAATGGCTTCAACAAATTCAGTTTGCAGTAAGGTTTCTTTGTTTTGATAGGTTTTTAACAGTGAAGTCAGTGCCTTTGCCCAATTAGCAATATCTTGCGCTTGTTTAAAATGCGCATGATGTAAGTTTGAGCTGTCAATCAGCTGCTTATCTATTTTTTTGGTGTAGGTCTCAAGTGCAAGCAATAGGTCTTCTAGTCGGATAGAGAGGTCTTTTTCTGGCATGGATCGTTCCTAGTCGCTAGTTATGATGCTATTTGGCCTCTAAATGGCGCTGTAGGCGTTTTTAGGGTGGTTTATATGCTTATGGGTACCCTAGCATCAAAATGGCGCTGTGGGATGCCTGAGAAGCCTCTGAGGTGATTCTATGCGACCGTCAGTGTCGTTTAGTATTGCTTGTGAGCTTAAAAGCCAGGACTCATGCCTCGGCTGCGGTTGATATCACGGCGATAACCAGTGATTTCAGCGGCTACCGTTCGCATTTGGCGCTGGTGTTCGGGGCTGAGGGCGCTTTGTTGTCGATCTTTGATGTCATCAAAGACGCGCTCTAAGGTTTTGGTGTGGGCTTTTCTTGTCGATAGGTCGCTTATAGACTTGATGTGATCAAGCAGCTGCTGGCTGTGTCTGATAATGTGGCTGCCAATTTCATGTTGTTCACGGCCTGCAAGCTGTTTTTGGTGGTCAGTGGTACTCGGCTCACTGCGGTAGCGTTGCCATGCGCTCATTTGCTGATCAAGATGCAGGAGGGTCATGAGGTGTTGGCCAAAGTCGCTTTTTTGGTCGATGATTTTTAGAAGTCTGTGCTGATCCGATAGTCCTTGATGCGAGATATAATCGTGTTGCGCCTTAAAGCCGGCTTCTTCTTCTGCTCTTTTGGCGCGTTGCTGCTCACGCTTTGCTTGACGCGCTTCTTCTTGCGCTAATAGGCGCTCACGCTCCTTTTGGTCGGCCATGTCACGCTGCTGCTGAGCAATACGCTCTTTTTCAAGCGCCTCAGCAGCATCGATTGCAATCTGGCGCTGAATACGTACCTGTTTGACGCGCTCAACCACTGATTCAGCTTGCTCTAGCTCGTCATTGCTCACGTTACTGGGTTTATATTCAGGCGTAGGCGCTGCTGGGACGATAAATAACTTACTTTCACGCAGATCGGCAAGTTCGCGTGTCCGTACTAGACGGTTGCGCTCATTGATCATCAGGTTAATCTTACCTCTGATTGTGGCCGGTGTTTCGTCTATCTCGTAAACCTCACCTTTCTTGTTTGCTTGTTCTGCTTTTTCTCGCTCACTCTCGTATTTGTCACGCTCTAGCTTGGTTGCAACGCTACCCATCTTGATTTGCGGCTCAATATCTTTGCCTTGATCGGCATAGCTGCGCGAATCAATCAGCTCATGGTCATATTCGGCCAGTTTCTCATTAGCGATCTGCTCCCACAGTTGCCGTACTTCTTTGATTTCAACATTGACGCGCTCCATGCCAAGCTCACGCCGCTTATTATCGGACAGCTCAATGGTCGCCTTATCGGTCAATACAATCTCGTTATTATCGTTAAGCTCAGCGGTACGCGTGGTAAACATGATATGGGCGTGGAAGTTGCGAGGGTCTGCACCGCGATCAATTTCTCTTTGCGTCGGCTGATGAATGGCGCAATCGGCAATCGTACCGTAACGATCCGCAAGCGTTTGGGCGAACTGGTGCGCGATGGATTTTCGGTCTTCAGCGCTTAACTCATGCGGCAGATTGACCAGCCATTCGCGAGCCACACGCGCATCTTTACGCTTCTCGGCAGCCTCTGCCTTATTCCATAAATCGCTACGTGAAATATCAGTGTAAGCAGAAGCTAACGCTGTCGGCAAAATGATATCGGCACTCATAACGCCCGATCGTTTAGAGTAATCATGCGTCTTACCGTATCGCTTATCATCAAGCTCAACACCAGCGCGATAGCTCGCAGAAGCAACGGCACTTTGTCCATTACTGCGAGATATTGATTTGGTCGATGCGATAAAAATAGCCATTTCTACAAGCTCTGTTTTCAGGTTTTTAACATTGCGTCTTTTTGCAATGTTGGGGGTGTGGGGGCGTGCCCCTGCCGATGTTTTGATTTTATAAATGTGTGACCGATAGGGATAAACATTTGTAAAGTCGAAAACTCGCACTTAGTCAGTGGGACTCAACCTTCCGTCAAATAACTATATCATAAACTGTTGTTAGGATTTAGCGAAGTTGCTATAGTTGGAAGAACTATAATTTTGATAATTTAAGGATTTGATATGAGTTTACTAGGTGGTAATGATTTAAAGGAACAGCAAAATATTAACGAGCTTGAACTTAAGATAAATAGGGAGAAGCAAAAACTGGATAAGAAGCTGACACGGCAGAAAATACTGCTGGGTGCTTTTCTTGTAGATGCTTTAGAGAAGGATTCTGTACATGGTTTAAAGGAATATACAGCTAACCATCTATTAGATTTTCTGACCAGACAGGGAGATAAGGATTTAATGGCGGACTTGGTAAAAGGGCTTGGCGGTAAGGTTGATACTGGGAATAACGATGAAAACAAGATAAAGGAAGGTTAATGGATAACGATTTACTTAAGAAGTATCGTGAGTATGCAAATTCTGATGAAGCTTGTGCTGTACTTTTTGTAAAACAGAATCTCTCACAATCAGAAGGGCATTGGGTTGATATAATCAATTGCCAACGTTATGAGATGTCTGATGATAAGTTACATTTTCGCTTGGTAGTAGGAGCTATTTATCAAAGGAAGATAAAACCCAAATACCCTCCAAAAACAGAATATTTTACTCATGGAAAGTTTGATGATCGACGTTATTATTTTGCTGTAAGAGCGATTACTTGGGCAACTGCTCATGAAGACATAAAACAGCAAAAGCTTGCAGGAGTGGTTGCGAAGAAATTTAGAATAACTGGGGTAAGCTATGATAAGAATAAGGATAACAAAGGGTATTTTAGGAGCGATGCGCCCCCTGAAATTAAAGCGCTCGCCAATAATCTTTTAGATAAAACCAATCCGCTTTGGGATAGGGCTATGGGTTATATTAATGAGCCAGAGTTTGTTTATAAGATAAAGAGCATTGAGGTAGATTAGCAGTTCGGTTCCCTAGTGAGGACTTGAAGAGACCATCCCAGATTCTGTGTAACTGACGTTTAGAGCCCATCCCATATTTTGTGTAACTGCCGATTAGATTAAATGCAAGCTTACACGCTCACCGAACATAATCATAAATCGATTTAATGCCGACGTCCAATTGCGGATAGGCATCGACCACTTTTTAGATGCTTGATGGGTTGCCAGATACACCACCTTAAACGCCGCCTTATCTGAAGGAAATACCTTACGCTTATTGACTGCTGTGCGAATCACACTGTTTAATGACTCTATGGCGTTGGTGGTATAAATCGCACGTCTAATGTCTTTAGGATAATCAAAGAACACCGACAACTTATCCCAATTGTTCTGCCATGACTTAACCACATGCGGATACAGATTACCGTAAGCATCGGCAAACTGCTCAAGATTGGCACTTGCCATCTCAAGCGTATCGGCATCGTAGATGGCTTTTAGCTGGGAGGCTATCTTCTTCTTATCCTTCCACGGCACAAATTTAAGTGAATAACGCACCATATGCACGATACATAGCTGAACTTGGGTTTGAGGGTAGACGGTATTGATGGCTTCACTAAAGCCCTTTAATCCATCGACACAGGCGATGAGGACATCTTGTACACCTCGGTTTTGCAATTCAGTGAGAATGCCGAGCCAGAACTTCGCCCCTTCGTTTTGCGATATCCACATACCCAAAAGCTCTTTTTTACCCTCTAGGTTGACACCTAATGCCAGATAGATGGCTTTGTTGATGATTTGCTTGTCTTCACGCACTTTGACGACAATGCAGTCGAAATAGACGATGGGGTAGAGACTCGCAAGTATGGGACATGAATTTTGATAGCGACACCAATGTGATTGATGTGGCTATTCGCAGATTAAGAATGAAAGTGGACGATGAGTTTTCGCCCAAACTTATTCATACCGTGCGGGGCATGGGCTATCGTTTAGAAGTGGCAGACTGATGACTCATGCAACCACTGGCAATACCCCCACAAAAGACCATCTGTCAGAGTTGTCGGCATCTAAACCCAACCGCAAACGCTTATCACTGCTTTGGCGAACCGTATTGCTATTGGCAATTAGCGTATTGATTTGTTTGGGGCTGTTGTATGCGTGGATTCAACATTCAGTGAATGCCCACTTTGAGCAAATGGACAGCGAGATTTTAGAGCATGCTCGCTTGGTGTTAGAACAACGGTCGCTATTGACTGATGGTGAACTGGCACTCACGCAAGCACAATTAAATCCGCTTAATCCGCATCGGCACGCCTTGGGGTTGGGTTATGATTTGTCGATTCTAAGCTTTGATGCTAAGGGCAAATTTATCGGGGATTTGAGTCAAACCTCATTACCGCAAACCGATTTGCTGACAAGTCTAGATTTGCTTGCCCTATGGCAAACGCATGGCGAGCGTCAGTTTGAGCTTATTACCTACCAGCACCATTACCGTGCCAGTATTTTGCCCGTTCAATCAAGCCGTGTTCAATCCACTCGTGCTGATGCAAGCTCGGCTCAAACAAATGCCAAGCATCAAGGCTATGTACTACTGGCATTGCCGATTGATGTGCATCATCACTATTTAGCTGAGTTTAATCATCAATTGAAAGTCTTACTGATTCCTGAATCCGTGAAGCCGGCGCCGACACTTTCCCTATCACCGCCAGCGAGCACTTTTTGATCATTCGCCCCGTGCAAGTTGGCTTTCGCAAGCCCGTTATTGCCAAAACCCACCGTGCTGATCGGTGCTGACGGCCCGTTTTGTCATGCCTTTCCACCCGCCAGGCACGACATATCTGGCGATCGCGTGTCGCTTGGAACTGCTTGTGGATAGAGTGTCGCCGATTGACGGTCAGCATGGCGTTCCTCGTGGATAACGCAGTCGGCTCCGCAGCGTCTTGAGCACCGTCATGCGCCCGATATCCTGCCCGAAGTCGAGGATGATCTGCCGTGCCTTGTGAATCACGAGAGCCGCACGGTGCACCAACTCTTGTAGCACGGTGCGCAGCCGGCGCCGCTTGGCCGGGTGGCGAACCGGGCTCAGCTCGCCGGTCATGCCCAGCTGTCCCATCAGGCGCAGGATGTTGTAGGCCAACTGGGCGAGATGCAGGATCAGATCGTTGGTGGCGAACTTGCCGGACGGCAAGCGCTCCAGGTCGAGATCGGTCTTGATCTCGCTGTGAAACTGCTCATGGGTGGCATGCGCCTGGTAGCGCTTGATCACCGCCTCCGGCGCCTCGTCCAGGCTGGTCCACCAGCCTTCCAACTCATAGTCCGGTTCGAGCAGCAACTGGCCATCGCGATCGGCGGTGCGCTCGACCAGGCGCATCACGCGTTGGACGACGTATTCGGTCTTGTTGTCGTCGTGGATCGAGACGGCCTGCGTCCACAGCGCCTGGCGCTTGCCAGGACGCAGCTCTTCCCAGTAGTCCGCCGCCACCGCCAGCCAGGTATCTCGATCAGCCGTGGCCGAGCCGCGCGGGTTCCATTTGACGACATAGTCGAGCCGGCGCCCCTCGTCGGCAAAGACCTGGCGTTGCTGTTCGAGAAGCGCCAGGTGCGCCTGGCTGTCGAAGCCGCTGTCCTCGCGTAACAGGATCGGTTGCTTGGTCAGGCATTGGGCGCGAGGCAGTACCCGCTCCAGGAAGGCGTTGCTCTCCTTCATGGTGTGCTGCTTGCCAGGCCGCAGTTCCAGACCCAGGCACCACCCTTCGTTGCCCAGGTAGGCGGCGATCGGGGTGTAGCCATCGACCTTCTGGTAGGTCCGCGAGACGCCTTCCTTCTTCGAGTTGCTGTTGTCCATGACGAAGGTGTCGATGTCCAGGCAGACGTGCGTCGTCTCGGCGGTGATCGGTGCTTCGATCAGTGACAGCAGGGTCGTGGACCAGGTGGCGGTGCGCGCCTGCAGGTCGTTGGCGGCAAGTTTCTCCAGCCGCTGTCGCAGCGTCGCCGCGCTCGGCACCTTCTGCAGGGTCAGCAGTTGTTGGAAGGGCTTGTCGCGGCGGAAGTTCTCGACAGCGTCATAGTCGCTCATGCCCAGACACAGCAGGCCCAGGTAGCTCTTGATCACGTCACTGGTGCGCATGCCCAGCGTGGTGGGGAAGCGGCTGTCGATGCTGTCGACGCCAGCGATCTCGAAGCATTGCCCGATGATGGACAGCCCGGCGTGGCTGGTGAGGGTGCGGCAACTGGCGCGGAACTTTATGTTGGGCATGGCACTGTCTGGGTGAATGGCGATAATGGCTATATTGCCATGCAGGTCAGTGGGTTAGAAGTGCTTCCGGGGGCCGGTCTCACGGATTCAGGGCTACTATAAGGTCAATAGAGTAAAGAATCCGTTGGGGAGGAGGCTGATGCGCATTGGTCAGTTGGCGCAGTTGGTAGGGGTCGAAACACAGACGATCCGCTTCTATGAACAGCAGGGCTTGTTGCCGCCGCCTGATCGGCAGGACAACGGTTACCGTGTCTATACCGAGAAGCATGGTGAGGGGCTGGCCTTCATCCGCCGCTGCAGAATCCTGGGCCTGTCACTGGCTGAGATTCACGAACTACAGAGCTATCAGGACGACCCTCATCAGCCTTGTACCGCCGTCAACACCTTGCTCGATGATCACATCTCTCATGTGCGGTCGCAGATAACCGCTCTGCAAGCGCTTGAGAAACAACTCGTTTCACTGAGAGCGAGTTGCAACGATGACCGGGAAGTTGAGGCGTGTGGGGTTCTTGCTGGAATTAGCGAAGGAAACATGCACCAGCAGTAGGTGAAGCATCAACCAGATAATCCGATGAGATGCCGGTCTGTCTCACTCTCATGCAAAGGTAAGATCAACCATTTAATCCGCTTACCCATTGTTATTTGTCAGAGTCCTGGGACTTAAGCGGCGAACTCTTAGCTTGACCAAGAATAGGGCCGCAACACGCAGCGCGCCAAAACCTGTCACAGGCCCGAACCGATGCCCTGTTTCGATGCATCATTTGTAAACAAACTGTAATCTTTACCAAGTAGACTTTCCATTTGTAAACAAACTGTAATCTTTACCAAGTAGACTTTCCATTTGTAAACAAACTGTAATCTTTACCAAGTAGACTTTCCATTGATTCTTCAATACCCACAAGCAAACTGAAAGGAAAAAACCACTATGAGCAAGAAATATTTGGGCTTGGCTTTGGCGATTTCTGCAGCTTCCGCCGCACAGGCCGGAACTGTTACGACCAGCGGCAAAGACCTTGTGATCGATACCGAGAGCGGTATCAATGTGAAAACGTCGGATAAGTCAGCGTCTTTTCAGCTCGGCGGGCGCCTTCAATGGGATTACGACGCCACGCAGTCTGACGACAACGGTGTTGACACTACCGATTTCGACGTGCGCCGGGCACGCCTCTACGCCAAGGGCCACTTTGGCGACTGGGCGTACAAAACCCAGTTCAACGTGGCTGAGAGTGATGGCGCCGACGGCGGGACCGTTGAGGACCTGTACATTCGTTACCTGGGATTTGGCTCAGCGGCAAACCTGACCATAGGTAAGCAGAAAGAGCCATTCGGCCTGGAACAATTAACGAGTTCAAAAGACATCTCGGCCCTTGAGCGATCCGCCATGACCGAGCGTTATACCCCCGGTCGCAGCGGCGGCATCCAGCTCAGTGGCAAGGGCAGCAACTGGACCTACGGTATCGGCTATTTCGAGGCAGACGGCGATAGCAGCGACGACTTCAATAACACGGCAGTAACCGCGCGGGGCACATTTGCACCCGTTCAAACGAATAATGCTGTTGTTCATCTTGGCGCGGGCTATACCACGCGTGACGCCGACGATCAGGCCGATGAGGTCGATACGTTTAATCTGGAATTGGCCGGCGCTTCCGGGCCCTTCCATGCCCAGGCCGAATATTTCGATTCCGAGGAAGGCCAGGTGGATGTTGATGGCTATTACGTACAGCTTGGCTGGATCATCACCGGCGAAAGCCGTCCTTACAAAGCCGGAGCATTCAAGCGGGTAAAACCGGCATCACCCAAAGGGGCCTGGGAAGTTGTTGCCCGCTTTGAGGATGGTGACGGAAAATACAGTGATGTGGGGCTGGACACGACCGACGGTAAGCAAACAACACTGGGCGTTAACTATTACGCCAACAAGAATGTTCGACTTGGAATGAGCTACATGGATGGCGAAGAAGCCAATGGCGCTAGCGGAGATGAAGTGCGTGCGAGGTTACAATATGCATTTTGACCGCATGGGAGGGGGCTTGGTTGAGCTCACCACTTGATAGGGCACTGGTACGGGAAACATTGTCCTGAATCCGTGAAGCCGGCGCCGACACTTTCCCTATCACCGCCAGCGAGCACTTTTTGATCATTCGCCCCGTGCAAGTTGGCTTTCGCAAGCCCGTTATTGCCAAAACCCACCGTGCTGATCGGTGCTGACGGCCCGTTTTGTCATGCCTTTCCACCCGCCAGGCACGACATATCTGGCGATCGCGTGTCGCTTGGAACTGCTTGTGGATAGAGTGTCGCCGATTGACGGTCAGCATGGCGTTCCTCGTGGATAACGCAGTCGGCTCCGCAGCGTCTTGAGCACCGTCATGCGCCCGATATCCTGCCCGAAGTCGAGGATGATCTGCCGTGCCTTGTGAATCACGAGAGCCGCACGGTGCACCAACTCTTGTAGCACGGTGCGCAGCCGGCGCCGCTTGGCCGGGTGGCGAACCGGGCTCAGCTCGCCGGTCATGCCCAGCTGTCCCATCAGGCGCAGGATGTTGTAGGCCAACTGGGCGAGATGCAGGATCAGATCGTTGGTGGCGAACTTGCCGGACGGCAAGCGCTCCAGGTCGAGATCGGTCTTGATCTCGCTGTGAAACTGCTCATGGGTGGCATGCGCCTGGTAGCGCTTGATCACCGCCTCCGGCGCCTCGTCCAGGCTGGTCCACCAGCCTTCCAACTCATAGTCCGGTTCGAGCAGCAACTGGCCATCGCGATCGGCGGTGCGCTCGACCAGGCGCATCACGCGTTGGACGACGTATTCGGTCTTGTTGTCGTCGTGGATCGAGACGGCCTGCGTCCACAGCGCCTGGCGCTTGCCAGGACGCAGCTCTTCCCAGTAGTCCGCCGCCACCGCCAGCCAGGTATCTCGATCAGCCGTGGCCGAGCCGCGCGGGTTCCATTTGACGACATAGTCGAGCCGGCGCCCCTCGTCGGCAAAGACCTGGCGTTGCTGTTCGAGAAGCGCCAGGTGCGCCTGGCTGTCGAAGCCGCTGTCCTCGCGTAACAGGATCGGTTGCTTGGTCAGGCATTGGGCGCGAGGCAGTACCCGCTCCAGGAAGGCGTTGCTCTCCTTCATGGTGTGCTGCTTGCCAGGCCGCAGTTCCAGACCCAGGCACCACCCTTCGTTGCCCAGGTAGGCGGCGATCGGGGTGTAGCCATCGACCTTCTGGTAGGTCCGCGAGACGCCTTCCTTCTTCGAGTTGCTGTTGTCCATGACGAAGGTGTCGATGTCCAGGCAGACGTGCGTCGTCTCGGCGGTGATCGGTGCTTCGATCAGTGACAGCAGGGTCGTGGACCAGGTGGCGGTGCGCGCCTGCAGGTCGTTGGCGGCAAGTTTCTCCAGCCGCTGTCGCAGCGTCGCCGCGCTCGGCACCTTCTGCAGGGTCAGCAGTTGTTGGAAGGGCTTGTCGCGGCGGAAGTTCTCGACAGCGTCATAGTCGCTCATGCCCAGACACAGCAGGCCCAGGTAGCTCTTGATCACGTCACTGGTGCGCATGCCCAGCGTGGTGGGGAAGCGGCTGTCGATGCTGTCGACGCCAGCGATCTCGAAGCATTGCCCGATGATGGACAGCCCGGCGTGGCTGGTGAGGGTGCGGCAACTGGCGCGGAACTTTATGTTGGGCATGGCACTGTCTGGGTGAATGGCGATAATGGCTATATTGCCATGCAGGTCAGTGGGTTAGAAGTGCTTCCGGGGGCCGGTCTCACGGATTCAGG
>Ga0208181_1000741_pt1 | contig 14787 bp, 28 predicted proteins | sample MalvirDeepMed_s6_FD_184244 | JGI IMG/M metagenome (GOLD analysis project Ga0208181, IMG submission 184244) | Marine viral communities from the Global Malaspina Expedition - Malaspina viral metaG DeepMed_s6 (SPAdes) (version 2) | ecosystem: Environmental > Aquatic > Marine > Oceanic | place... | reverse complement strand
CGAGGGAGCCAAGGGGATAATCCTGGAAGCCATCAAGATCGCCCAGGAGTTGGCGGCGGAGGATGAGGCCCGACTGGGTCGGCCTCTCACGGACTCCGAGGTCGGCGCCATCGCCACCTTGGTGGAGCGGCAGTTAATGACTGCCCTGGCGGTCTCCCGGTGAGCCAGCCCTTCGGGGCCGTAACCCGCAGGCCGGTGGCAAGCCCGGCCAAACAAAGGAGGTAACGAGATGGACAACATGATCCGAGATCGAATCCTGGAATCTGGGGAATGGCTCAACGTGGAATGTGACTGTGACAACTGGATGATATGCGACAACCATCACGACATGGCCGAGGCTCTTGGCATTGACCCGCTGGAGTTGATCGGCATCCTGGCCGAGATACAGGAGAATTAGATGACAACCCGCGACAAGGTTCTGGAGATCCGGGCCGCGGAGCCCAACGCCCAAGCGGCCGACATAGCCCGGACGGTCGGCGTGACCCGCGAGAGGGTCCGCCAGATATTGCAGCAAGCCGGACTCCCCACCGAGGTCGGAGGTACTAGAGGCCGGCCACGCCAGAAGGCGGCGCTATGGTCGAGCCGCAAACGCAAAGGGAACCTCATTCGGAAACGGCTGGAGTCGGGCCAACCATACCGCGAGGCGGATGGGACGATTTGGTTCTTCGTGACCGATCTGACGCCTCAGTGGGGCCAGGTCATAGTCTCCACATGGTCCGGCGCCGTCAAGACCGGCGAGAGGATATATCCCGACATCGGCGCCGCCCTGGAAGCGGAGGTATAGAGATGAAATACGCAAGATTCACCGTCAAAGATAACGAAGTTTTGAATCGGTTCACCGTTTGCAGGAACCACGGGATGTATTGCAACCAACGTCCGACATGCCCAGCCATCAGCCTCAAGGGGTGGCTCCGACGCAAGGGCTATGTCTACGGTCAATACCAGGGCACCGTCAAGACCGATGCCGACCAGGAAACCATACGCCAGTGGGCAGACCAGTTCATCGCTAGGCACCACAACGACGGGTCAGTGGGCTTGGATTCATTCGACAATATCCCTACAAGTGTCCTGGCCTTGAACCACCTGAGAATCGGGAACGCCTCGATCCACGGCTACGGATGTTTCGGCAAAGCCGCCCTGGAATCGGAGGTATAGAGATGGACGCACCGGAGAGATATGCCATCTTGGTCAAATATCGGCAGACTGATGAGTTTGTCCCGGTCCCATCCGGTTGGGGCAAACACGGCAAAACGCCGGACGGAGGTTACTTTCTATGGGAGGATGCCGTGGAGTTGATGGAACGGATGCGCCACAGTGTCCCACTCAACGAATACATGATCATGCCCGTTATAGCGGACCCAATCTAAAGGAGGTAGGAGGAGTGATGGCATATGGAGAACGGACCCGGTGGAACCATAGATATTCGGATTTTGGGCGAGGGACTCTAGTCCGCCAAAATAATGGCACCTGGCGTATCACGATCTCGCGAGTATGCGGTGGGAATAACTGTGGGCCTCAAAACGGCGTGGCCCACGACCATCGGTCTACCAACACCATGTCCGAGCAAGAGGCAGCCAATCTCTTGTTGGACTGGGGCCACGACCTGGCGGAAGCCAAAGGACTGGAAAATTATGTCTAAGGAGAAAGAGATGGAAACCAAACCAACTTACACGATCGAGGCTATCAACCGGCCATACGGCGCATCGGAGATCATCCCATGGGGCGATGCCATCCGGACCGAGGGATTGACGGAGCGAAAGGCGATCAGGCTATATCACAAGATCCACCGTTGGTATCATCCGGAGACTAACGCCTACTCCGGTCATGTGCGGATCGTCGGATCGGATGATTGGACATACACGGTCGAGCCGCCGTCACCTGGAGAACGGTCAACCCTTTCGCGGATGTACCATCTGGACGACATCTAGAGGACTCCCCGCCCACCAAGCCCTCGGCCTTGCCGGGGGCTTTTTCTTTGTCTCCACGCGTATTTTTTATACCTTTTTTAGAAAACCGTCACTCTGAGAGGGACGCACAGGCGTTTTACTCGTTGGAGTGGTACTTTACTACCTCTGTACTATTTTCTACACCATGCTTTACTAAGTGTAAAATCGTTATTTAATCCGTAGCTAACGACCATCGACTTATGGTATAATCTAGGTGGATTCATAGCCTGTCAGGCATAGGAGGCCGGATGAAAACGCCGATCCAAGAGGTACTGGAACTCCAGCGGCACCTTCCGATCAAGGACATTCTTTTGACGACCCTGGAGCAATACCGGGGGCGCCGGAATTCTAACGTGATGGCGGCGGCGGACCTGGGCGTCAGTGTCCAGACACTGGCGAACTGGTGCAAGGAATACGAGATAGACATCCATGCTTATCGGCTGGTGGCCCGATGACCTCACGGATGCACCGGGTCGAGTGCCTGGATTGCGGCAAGGTCGCCATCCGGCTGATCCCCATCGACCTCCCGGTCTATTGTCTGGGATGCGGTTCCGCCGCCTTAATGTGGAAGCCGACCGCATGACCACGCCCATCTCCCGGACGACCGACCACTGGACTTCCCACGCCGGCGCCGCTGAAGTCACGGCATCCGGCCGGCGCAAAACCCAGGCGGAACTCTGCCTTGATGTTGTCCTGACGACTCCTGGTTTAACGGCTGGCGAGATCGGACAACGAACCGGACTCGGACACGTCCCGGCCCAACGGAGATTGTCAGATCTCCAATCGGCCGGGAAGGTTGCCAAAGGAACGGCCCGTCAATATTCTGGCCGTCCCCAGGTGACCTGGTGGCCGAGTGAACGGCAGGGGACTTTATTATGACCGCCATCGTGCGGCAATATTTTTAGGAGGTTATCCCATGACAATGCCCATAGTTGAGTCGAGGTATCTAAGAGTCGCGATCCAGGCAATGATCGCCCAGAGGAGTTGAGATGAGTACCCAGGACATAATCGGCGGTCACTACGCCGGACCACATTCCAGCCTTTCGGATGAGGAATTGCTATCCGAACTGGAGCATATCACCGCGATCCGGGACGGGTTCTCGGATACCCTTGGCCGGCTGGAACAGGAGGCCTTCCGCCGGATGGAAGAACGCGGCGCCAAAGCTATCCCATCCATCAATTATATCTGCGAGATCCAACAGAAGTCGGATTACGACCAATTAGCCTTCACTCCGCTGAAGGAGATATTCAACTCAGACGATCTAGATCGGTGCCTGACTCCAGCCCATACCAAGGAGATCGAGGTTCCGGAGAGATGGGCGACGACAACCGTTAAGGCCGTGGCGGCGAAATACGGGGACAGGGCAAAAGCTATCGTGGAGAACGCCAGAACGGAAACCCGCGGCCGGCTGAAGTTCGCCCGGAGGGATCGATGACTACTGAGCAATTACAGGTATCAGCTCGACATATCACCGGGATAATCAGAGGGGTTGATTCGGACAATCGATTCCAGATAGATCAGACAAGTCCGCGATTGGAACACCCGATCAATTACTATGCCAAAGGGAACGACCTGATCGATCGGCTTAAAGAATCCATCGGCCAGAGCGTTGATCTCCTGGTCGGAGCCGATCGGGTCAAGGAAAATCATCAGGACGACGGCCGGATCTCATCCTATTGGTGGTCGATCCGGGGCGAAGGCGTCCAGGCTCCACCAAGGCCGATCGATCCAAGACCGAGTGAGCCCGCACCACGCCGGGATCCGAATGACAGGCCACCGCCGGACCTTCAGCCCAATCCGGCGGCTTTGGGGTCCTGTCATAATCACGCCGTGGAGTTCATCGCGGCCGGCATCCTCCCGGTCCCAATGGGCCGGGAGTTGATCGGTTGGATCCATGAACTCCGGGACCGATTTTACAGGGAGGTCAACCAGGCGCCGGTGATGCCGCTTCATTATTGTTACGAACACGATCAGGAACGGGAACCGAGCAAGATCGGCAAATGGGGACACATACTCCCGAAACAGGCCGACGAGGACGAGGATGCCTACTGCGTAGAGAACCGGGAAGGCTGGAGGGTATTCGATGGAAGCCAACGCTAGAACCTCCACCCGGCCCGGATATATCTTCGATCATCACAAAAAGCTGGTTGAAGAGCTGTATTCCATCCTCGACCTGGCCGCGGTGGAGTATGACCACTCAATGGATGTGGTGGACGACTTCACGGCATACCTCAAGGACTGGGCGCGACGGAGGGACGAACGATAGACGATTCTCGTGGGTGGGCCGAGCTTATCGGCCCACTCCGAGAGTTATCTATGGGAGGTGGGATGAGTATCAAGATAATGTCCCAGGTCTGGGAGTTGGACATCGACCATAGCGAGATGATCGTCCTTCTGGCGATGGCCGACCACGCCGACGACGACGGTCAGAACTGCTACCCAAGCAACGCATATCTCGCCTGGAAAACCGGGTACTCCGACCGCCAGGTCCGCCGAGTCCTCCGGACCCTGGAATCCATCGGCATCATTACCAGGGTAGCCCATGAAGAAGGGGGTCGAGGACTCGCCACTGAATACCGCCTAAACCCGGAAAAGGGGGACAAAAAGTCCGCCTTTATTGCTGACAAAAGGCGGACATCTACGACACAAAAGGCGGACATCCTGTCCGAAAAGGCGGACATGGGTGTCCGAAAAGGCGGACATAGCTATGTCCCCCCAACCATCAGTAACCATCAACTAAACATCAAGGAATCATCAGAGGACGGCGCCACCGCCGATTTCGATTATCCGGAATGGTTCCAACCGCTGGTTAGTCTGAAGGGTTTCAAGGTGACCGCTCACAAGAACGCCATTATCTCCGTCCGGGAGGGATGCGAGGAAGCTGGCGTCAACGAGGCCGAGATCGTCCTGGCCTTCGCGGAATATTATCGGGGCGGCGGTCGGTCTACCAACGGCTGGAGTGATCCCGTCGCGGCCCTGGTCAGGACGCTTCCCGTCCAGATAGCCAAAACCCGGAAAGGTCATCCGAAGTCCAATTCGTTAAATATCGATTATGCGGCATTGAAAGCCGAGGTGGAGGCCAGACAAGGAGGTTCGCAATGAAACGAGTGGGGGATGATTTCGGTGGTGTCACGGCGGTGAGTCGCATCAGGTCAGGATGCGAAGCGTTACCCAATGATGGTCAATGTCCGATCTGTTTCTATTTCGATGCGTCCCATCCCGATGTCCGGCGGATATTACTGGACAAGGATCCTAAAGGGCGAGAATTGCATATAGCCCGTTGTAAATGTGCGCGGGAAGAAGACTTAAAAGCCGCCAGGGACCATTTCCGATATGGACAGGCCCAACTCCCGGCGTCGAATCGCACCTTCGACAGTTTCAATGCAAAGCCGGGGACGGCCGACATGGTGGACGCTGCGCGGAGATTCATTAACCGGGAAGGGCCGAGGATGTTAGTCCTGGTTGGTCAAACCGGAACGGGGAAAAGCCACATATTGGAATCCATCGGACGGCAAGCATTGGATGCTGGACGAACCGTCCGATACGACTTGACCTCTACGTTTTTGAATCGACTCCGGCACACATACGATTCGGACGCCGGGGATGATGTTCATACACTCATGAATTGGTATTATCTGCAGGACACCCTATTGATCGATGATATCGGATTGGAATCTTCGACTCCGTGGGTCCAGGAGCAATTAACGACGTTGGTGTCGGAGCGATTGAACTCCACTAGATGGACGGCCATCGCGACAAACCTCGACAAAGGCCGACTAGCTGACCAGATGGGGGAACGGCTGGCGTCGAGGTTGTACGCCACGAATCCGGAGCTGTCGGAGGTTGCCCTGGTAATCAACACCGCGAAGGATTATCGGTCATGATCAGGACTTGCCCAGAATGTGGCGGGGACATGACGGTCGAACGATCACGGCCGGACCCGCACGAACCGCCGGTCACACTCCTTGTCTGTGGATGCGGCAATCGGGAGCCGTTGCCGGCGGACATCGAAGCCGACCTGGACAACCGTCCCCGGATGCCGGGATTTTAGGAGATGGAATAAATGACTGCATACACCATCGGAGACCATATCCGCCTTGCCGGTTGTTGCCGTTGCGGAGAACTGCCCAAGCCAGCCAAGCGAGGCGTCCCGGCCCGGTCCCTCCGGGAGTCCGGCGCTTGCTGGCATGGGCCGGGGACTTTTGTCCGCCGCGTATTCTCGACCGGCGACTATCTTTTGGAGAACGGCCACGGTTATGTCCGGCTGGCCCGACCCGACGAGGTCTGCCGCTGATGTCCGCCCATGAGATGCCAGGCTTCTGATGGCTGACAAGCGGATCAGGTATGCATCCATCAAGATTGAAGTTTCGCTGGAGTATCTCACCGGCCACGGCGAAGAACCCGAATCGGAAGGATGGGCTCTGATCCAGGCGAATCTCTCCAAACATCTCGCGAGTCTTTCCAGATTCCCGGCGTTGATGCCCACGGCGTCCTTCACCAGATGGGACGACGAGTTCCTTCACGCCAAACCGCGGCGGTATTGTGTGGCTTGTCATTCTGGGATCGTTCGCGGTCCTCATGTCACATTCTGCCAACGATGCGATGAGATCAGGCCATGACGCAACTTATCACCGAGAAGGTCGCCGGAATTTCAGCGGACCTGATCCTGACATGAAGGAGTATTTGGCTAAATGATTGTAAAGGATACGATCAAATATAAACGCTTTTTAGATACAAAACGGCAATCAGGGATATTGCACGGATTCGCGGGGTCGTATCTCCCCGATTTCTTGTTTGACTTTCAGAAATCCTTGCTGGAATGGTCTCTCAGAAAAGGCCGGTCCGGTATATTCGCTGATTGTGGACTGGGCAAGACGCCGATGCAACTTGTATGGGCAGAGAACATAGTCCGGGAAACTAATAAGCCGGTATTGGTAATAACGCCGCTGGCTGTGTCACATCAGACGATATCCGAAGGTGAAAAGTTCGGCATCGAAGTATCTCGATCTATAGATGGCAGGCATGGGTGTGGGATAACCGTCACGAATTATGAGCGGCTGCATCACTTCTCGCCCTCCGACTTCGATGGAGTCGTCTGCGATGAATCCAGCATCCTAAAATCCTTTGACGGTCAGCGTAAAGCGCTAATTACCGATTTCATGCGAAAAGTACCGTATCGATTGCTTTGTACGGCCACTGCCGCTCCGAACGACTATATAGAACTTGGGACGAGTTCTGAGGCTCTAGGGGAATTGGGTTACGTTGATATGCTTAACCAGTTTTTCATAAATGACCAAAATACTACCGCTCCCAATCGTTTCTGGGATGGTGGAGGATGGCGATTCAAGCATCATGCCGAGCAATCCTTTTGGAGGTGGGTCAGTTCTTGGGCGAGGGCAATCCGCCGACCCTCTGATTTGGGATTCGATGACCAGGGCTTTGATCTACCACCGTTGGATATTCAGGAAACGGTGGTTTCGGCCAAAACGATTAAACAGGGTATGTTATTTGACGTTGCGGCAGTGGGATTGCAAGACGAGCGGGAAGCGCGGCGGAGGACTATAAGTGAGCGGTGCGAAGCAGCGGCTTCAATCGTGAACGAGACAACCCGTCCCGCCGTGATGTGGTGCCATTTGAATGACGAGGGCAATACGTTAAAGGCGATGGTGCCGGGTTCGGTTCAAGTGGCTGGGGTTGACTCGGACGATATGAAGGAGTCCAAATTCCGAGACTTTCAGGACGGTAATATCCGAGTGTTAATTACCAAGCCCAAGATCGGAGCCTTTGGGTTGAACTGGCAGCATTGCTCCCATATGACGTACTTTCCATCACATTCTTATGAGCAGTATTACCAAGCCATCCGTCGATGCTGGCGGTTCGGCCAGACAAATCCGGTGATGGTCAACCTGGTTAGCACTGACGCGGACGAGCGAATAGTGGAAAACTTGACCCGGAAATCTAAGGCTGCCGACAAGATGTTCTCGGATTTAATTCAGTATATGAATGACGCATTATCGGTCAAGCGTAATCAAGAGTATGAGGAGGAGGTGTCAATCCCGTCATGGTTGTAATGAATCAAGAGATCACCGACCAATATGCTATATATCTGGGTGATTGTTGCGAGGTAATGCCCACCTTGCCCAATGAGTCCATCCACCTGTCAGTATATTCGCCTCCCTTTGCGGGACTCTACCACTATTCGTCCTCTGAAAATGATCTATCGAACTGCCGTAGCTATGAGGAATTTTTTGAGCATTACCGATTCGTGGTGAATGAATTATTCCGACTCACTATGCCGGGGCGAATGACCGCGGTCCACTGTATGGATGTGCCATCGGGTAATACCGGAGTTGATGTTCTGAAGGACTTTCCTGGCGATATTATCCGACTTCACAAAGACATCGGGTTTGAGTACATCGCCCGTTACCATGTCTGGAAGGAACCGTTGACGGTTCGCAATCGGACAATGGCTAAAAACCTGGCTCATCGCAGTTTGATTGAGGATTCTTCCCGTTGTAGCGTGGCTTCAGCAGATTATCTCTTGGTATTTCGGAGGTATGGAGAGAACCCAGTCCCAATCGTCCACCCAGTGGGATTAACTGAATATGTTGGTGAGAGGCAAGTGCCTCCCGAATTGCACCATCTGAAGGGGATGGAGGGGAATCAAAGAGAAAACCGATATTCTCATTGGATATGGCGGCAGTACGCCTCGGCGTTCTGGGATGACATACGTCTCGACCGTGTTTTGCCCTATCGCGAAGCAAGAGACCAACAGGACGAAAAACATATACATCCCCTCCAATTAGACGTTATCAATCGATGCATCACGCTTTGGTCGAACCCAGGGGAGAAGGTCTTTACGCCGTTTATGGGAGTCGGGTCTGAAGTTTACGAAGCGGTCAAATTGGGACGTCTTGGCATCGGAGTAGAACTAAAGCCGAGCTATTTTAGACAGGCACAAAAGAATCTACTCCATATCGAGCGGGTTGAGGATGTGCCGTTTCCGATGGGCATATGACGCAACTCATCAACGAGAATGACTTCCAGGCGACAGTGATCGACATGGCGCGGACCTTCGGCTGGATGGTGGGATTTACCCATGACTCTAGGAAGTCCGAACCTGGGGAACCTGATCTCCGGCTGGTACGTCCTCCGAGGGTTATCTTTGCCGAATTGAAAACGATCAAGGGCAAGTTAAGTAAGGGCCGGCGGAGCCAGTCCGGGCGATACCTTCCAGGTCAAGACGATTGGCGTGATGCCTTGATGCGGTGCGACGTCGAATATTACCTCTGGCGACCGGACGACAACATCGAAGAGATCTTGCGGTGATCAGGAAACGCTCCAAGAAAACGGCCAAACTCTACCGGGACCAAAGAGTCCCGCTGGTCAAGCGGCTTCTGTCCGCGATCTTCAACTGTGAACGATGCGGACAACGTAGCCAGGTGGTTCATGAAAGACTGACACGGGCCAGAGGAGGGTCGATCACTGATCCGGCGAATTGCGTTGTCCTTTGCAATCCTTGCCACGATTGGATCCACGCCCATCCCCGGCAATCCACCCAGGAAGGCTGGTTAACGAGGCGGGTTGATCGTGTCTTATGAATGGGGCGCGAATCGAACCGTCCGCGTCACCGTGGTCGTCGGCGGTTATCAATGGCGGATCCACGGCGCTCCTGACCGTAACTGGTGGGTTTGTCATTTGGTGGAATTGCTGGGCCCGTGCAAACTGGATGTCCCCATCGACAAGAAACTGAGGGAGAAGCTGCGGAAGGCATTGGCAAGTCAACTCGACCTGGCGGTGGACGATATCAAGCCGATCTCGGCAGATTTGATCCTGACTTAAAGGTTATTTAATGATCGATAAAAGATGCGCCCACCATTGGCGGATAGCGCCGGCGGGTCAACGCTGGAGCGCCGGGACTTGTCTTCGATGCGGCGAGCGAAGAGAGTTCGACAACGCTCCGCTAATGCAGGACGAATTCTCTCGGTCGCGGCAGATCCGGGCGGAGAGATTGCGGGAAGATTAAATCTGATGCCGTTGGCAGTATTTCCAAGCGAATATTATATGCCATATGGTAGAATCCACCCATGCAAGACCGCGTTAAAGAATTGCGTCGCGTCCCCGCTTCCGAACTCCGGGCCAACCCTAAGAACTGGCGTAGACATCCACCGGCCCAGCAAGCCGCCCTTCGTGGAGTCCTGGAAGACATCGGATTCGCGGATGCGGTCATAGCCAGGGAAACGCCCGACGGATTAGAACTGATAGACGGCCACCTCCGGCAAGAGGTTATGGGCGACCAACCTGTCCCGGTCCTCATCGTTGACGTGACCGAGGAAGAAGCGGACAAGATGCTCCTCACTTACGACCCGCTGGCGATGATGGCCCACGCCGACCAAGACCAACTCCTCAATCTACTCCACGACACCCAGTTCGCCGACAAAGCGGTCAACGATATGCTGGAGGCATTGGCTAACGGGGAACGGCTCCCCATGCCGGACTTGACCGAGCCGGTGGACGGCGATGATCGTTTGGCGGGTTCATTATCTGCCCGGTTCCTGGTTCCTCCGTTCAGCGTATTGGATGCGCGGCAAGGATACTGGCAAGAGCGAAAACGGTCGTGGTTGGCGTTGGGGATTGAGAGCGAAATAACGCGCATCGGCGCTATTGGACGGAATCGGCAATTATTAGCATCATCATCGGGTGTCGATTTCTACATACAAAAACGGGCAATAGAAAACATCAAGAAACGCACATTGACTACTGCTGAATTTCAAGAAGAATACTTTATCGAAGATAAAAGCTATGACAAAGGGACTAGCATCTTTGATCCTGTCTTGTGTGAGCTAGCCTATCGTTGGTTCAGTCCACCGACTGGGTCAATCCTTGACCCGTTCGCTGGCGGGTCAGTCCGCGGGATTGTCGCGGCCTATCTTGGGCGAAAATACACTGGGATCGATCTGCGACCGGAGCAAGTAACAGCCAACCAGGAACAAGCCCAGACCATCGTTCCGGACAATATGCCCACCTGGATCGTTGGCGATAGTCGGACGGCCATCCCGACCGAAGAATATGACCTTATATTTTCCTGTCCGCCCTATTACGACCTGGAGCAATATTCGGACGATGACGCCGATCTCAGCAACGCGTCCGATTATGACTCGTTCATCCTTGGCTACCGGCAGATCATCCAGACAAGCGTTGACCGCCTTCGCCCGGACAGCTTCGCCTGTTTCGTGGTCGGTGACATCCGCGACAACCACGGCATATATCGCAACTTTGTGGGCGACACCGTGGACGCCTTCCAGGACGCCGGGGCGAATTTATACAACGAGGCGATACTGGTCACAGCGGTCGGGAGTTTACCGATCCGGGTGGGCCGACAATTTGAGGCAGGGCGCAAGTTCGGGAAGACGCATCAGAACGTCTTGATATTTTACAAGGGCAATCCCGACCGCATCAGGGAGCGCTTGGGTGAGGTAGACGTATCGGACGCCCTGAGCTTGTTTGAGGTTGACGATGTTTAACGCTCCCATAATCGAAGAACATCAAGGGACCATCGTCGTCAGGGACGACCTGATTCCCGGCGGGACTAAATCCCGGTTTCTTGTTCCGTTGTTTGAGGTCCATCCAGAGATTGTCTACGCCTCGCCAGCTTACGGAGGCGCCCAACTATCCCTGGCTTATTCCGCCCAGATGACAGGCAAAGCGGCCACGGTGTTCGTCGCCAAGCGTAAGGAATTACACGCGAGGACTCAGGAGGCCCGATTGGCCGGGGCCAGAATCCATCAGGTCGCGCCAGGGTATTTGACCAACGTCCAGGCCAAGGCCAAGCGTTACTCCAACGACACCGGCACCTTTTATATGCAATTCGGGGGCGGGTCCGAGGCCATCAATATCCTGGCTGATGCTGCCTCCCAGGTCGCCCAACAAGTCGGCCCTCTGGACGAGGTCTGGTGCGCGGCTGGGTCCGGGGTCTTACTGAGGGCTTTGCAACAAGGATTGCCGGCCAAGCGTTACATCGGCGTTGAGGTCGGCCACCACTTATCCAGCGCGGAGATCGGACAAGCGTTGATAATGTCCAACCCTCTCCCGTTTGAACGCGAATATAAGGGGCCGGTTCCCTTTCCATCTTGTCGCAACTATGACGCGAAGGCATGGGCGGTCTGCCGAGAGCATGGACAAGGGCGCCGTTTATTCTGGAATGTCCTCGGCCCATCCCCGACCCGAAGCATGATGGGACTTGGGCCGCAGTTGGTCACTGGATAATACATGGCTTTACAAAACGGAACAAAGATAGGCGCCGAATTAAGACGCTCTCAGGTCTTGCAATTGAAGCAAGCCGGGGCGTCCGAGCAAGCCATCGCCGACCAGCTCGGTGTGTCCAAGACTCAGATAAACAACGATGTCAAGCGTCGATTGGCGGAGATTCGGAAGGCTGACACCGAGGCGGTCGAGCAGGAATATACCCTCCAGAAATCAAGATACGAACGACTACTTCTCCGATGGTGGAGTCAGGCCACCGGACCCGATGATACCCAAGCGGCAAGGGCGACCGGGATAGTTCTGGACATCCTCCGGCGCCTGGACACCATCGGCGGTCTTGTTCCTGACAAACCATTGATCCAACTCCAACAACAGAACGTCATGGTCGGCGGCGCGACCTTCGCAGATCTACTTCGCGAGGCGATGACCGTTGATGGGGGTGAATGTGTTGAGACTGACCTGGCCGTGGGCAAAGAAGAAGAATCGGACGGTTAATAGCTACGATACCCGCGGCCGACTCCGGGTTCTATGCGTTGGCAGTAGTTCGCCGGCAACCGGGGAGATAACGCACAAAGTCAGGCAAGATGGAGCGAGGGCGTCCCGGTGGACGCGGTGCCTGGAATGTGGTTGCACCGTCCGAGTCACCGGCTTGAAATCCCATCCCAGGTTGACCGTCCATAACGGGAAGGATAAAGCGTGATCAAGTGGCGTATGGACGGAGACATCCGAGATCATGCGATCCACCTGGCGCGAACTATCGGATGGTCAAGGAACAGAGGGCGAGATGAAGAAAGGGCGGACGGTCGAGAGCTACGACAAGATCGGACGGCTCCGGGTATTGTGCGCCAATAGCGGGTCTCCTGTCACCGGGGAGATTGAAGTTATACAAATGACCGACGCGGTCAGGGACTATTTTTATCCGTTCGGGAGGTCAAGGCAGAGTGGTCGGCCAGTGCCTCCGGGAGTCCGCCGGACTCGATGTCCGGAATGTGGCCGCTTCATAACAATAACAGGGCCGCAATCGAAGCCACGCTTGCTCGTCCATAACGCGGTCAAACCAAGATGACGCTATCCCAGGCTGAGAAGCGTTTCTTGGTTGACCGGTCCAGGTCCGACCCGGACTACTTCTGGGCGTCGATCCTTGGTTGCTCCACCGTTTACGATAAACAACTGGACATGGCAAGGGCGGTCAGGGATCATAATCGCGTCGCGGTGGTCGGCGCCAACGGGACCGGCAAGGATTGGCAGTCAGCGCGGGTGATGCTCTGGTGGATGGCGACTCGCTATCCGGCGATCTGCGTTGTTCTGGGTCCGACCCATAGGCAAGTCTCGGACATAGTCTGGAAAGAAGCCCGGAACGCCTATCTGACATCAAGGACACCGCTGGGCGGTCAGATGTTCCGGACCTCTCGCTGGGAGTTGGACGATCGCCATTATGCGGTCGGATTCGCCACGGACAACGAGTACAACATCCAGGGCTTTCACTCTCCTAATCTCCTGGTCATCCTGACCGAGGCCCACAATATCGAGCAATCCCATATCGATGCAGTAAAGAGACTGAATCCCGCTCGGATGCTCCTGACAGGAAACGCCTTCGCCAGCTCCGGGGAGTTCTATGACGCGTTCCACGGTGGGAGTGATCTTTACCACACGATCGAGATCGCGGCGGCTGACACGCCCAACATCCAGCAAGGCCGGGAGATCATCCCCGGCATGGTGACCGTTGATCAGGTTGAAGAACGGCGCCGGGAATGGGGGGAAGATTCCGCCTTATACATCGCCTCGGTCCTGGGTAGGTTTCCGGACAATCTGGAAGATGCCATCGTCCCGCGGTCTTTGCTGATGGAAGCGGTTGAACGAGAACTTGAACCAGAAGGCGAGGCGACCCTGGCTTGTGACGTTGCCAGATTCGGCGCCGACAAAACGGTCGTTTACAGGAGACAAGGGAACGTTTGCCGGCTGACCTGGAAATCCCAAGGACGGGACACCCAACAGGTCGCCGGACATCTCAAGGCGATGGCCGAGGACGATCCGGCGGTGACCCAGATAATCGTTGACGACACTGGAGTCGGCGGCGGCGTAACCGATAGGCTGAACGAGGAAGGGGTAGCCGGCGGACGGGTCCGGATCACGGCGTTCAACGGTGGAGAGAAAGCGAGAAGGTCTGACCGATACGTCAACGCCATCGCGGAAGCGTGGCTGGAGTTGGGGCAATCTTTTCGTGATGGGACTATCGACATCGATGACAATCCCGCGGTGATCGCTCAACTCTCGGCCAGGAGATACACCGTCCAGGGCGACCGACGGATCAAGCTGGAAAGCAAAGACGACTTCAAGAAACGGGCCAGCGGAAGCCCGGACGACGCGGATGCTTTAGCCATGTGCTACGCGGCGCCAGGACCGGGGGTTGGAGTCTGGTGATGGAGGAGTCCATGACATCTGATGATAGGCCACCGGAACCTGTCCTCCATGAGGGGCCAAGGACGCCGCAGGAATATTTCACCGAGGGCCGGGAATGGCTGGAGGTGGCGGAATGGGAAACCATTGAGCATGGGAGACACGACCGCTCGTCCAATC
>Ga0208181_1000738_pt1 | contig 14823 bp, 20 predicted proteins | sample MalvirDeepMed_s6_FD_184244 | JGI IMG/M metagenome (GOLD analysis project Ga0208181, IMG submission 184244) | Marine viral communities from the Global Malaspina Expedition - Malaspina viral metaG DeepMed_s6 (SPAdes) (version 2) | ecosystem: Environmental > Aquatic > Marine > Oceanic | place... | reverse complement strand
ATATCATTATCAAACACGGGCATAACAAAGGAAAACTTTGTTACTTTACGAGTTATATATTTAGGCATTTCTTAATTCCTTTCTAATGTTTCGGATAACTAATGTTAGGTACAGTCTTATCCCAACACATGCGACAGTCTCCACATTTACCACCCCTGGTATATGCTCTGCATTCCTCACCTATCCATGCTTTTCCTGGCGTATGTACTGTACTAGTCCACGGCCATTGTTTAGTAGCTGGACCATCTACATTAGTTCCACTCATCCTAGGCACTATGTTATCTGGTATAGCATCCATGCCATAGGTTTGTTTGAATTTTTGTAATAGCTTTCCTTCTTTGGTAGGTATCCAGTGTTTAACTTTAGGCGATTGCCTAGCTACTGCAAAGATATTGAGTAGATGCTTCATAGACTGCAAATCCCCACTATCATGCCAGCGAAAGTATTTCTCCTTGGCATGTAGGATTTGACTTGTCATAGCATCTACCCATTGCCCATGATACAGCGATGCTAGTCGCTTTAGTTGTGACTTGGCTACACTGGGAAAAGTATAATTACCTTTCAGAGCATAGCAGTCATAGCATACCGTACCTTTAGCTTTAGCTAGGATACTGCCTACCTTGCAGGAAATAGCAGGTATCCCGTAGGATTTACCGGGCATCTTACTTGGATTGCCTAGCGTACCTGCTATTTCCTTCGACGCTTTCTGTGTCATAGTCATACAGCTTTAGTCTCCTTTTTAACGGTTAAATTCTTATGCCATTTAGACCAAGCTATCCTTTCAGCTTCAAGTCTAATTTTCAAGGCACGTATTTTCTTTTGCTTTTTAGTCATAAGGTATTGCTAACCTTTCTCTGTTAGTCGTTTAGGATTTTAACTAGCCGGCGATAGGTATCTGGATGGTACTTCTCTAAATCAGATACAAATATTTCGCAAGCTAAGTTTCTCGCCTCATCATCATCGCTTAGGGTCCAAGCGTCTCTGACATTATTGAGTGATTCTTGTACTTGTTTTTGCATGTTGTATTTCCTTTCTGTGTATAGGTAGTATATGGGCATCCTTACTGATTAGTCAAGCGGCCCGTCGCATTTTATTTGGGCGCCCATAGTTTATATCCTTTTGCCATACTCTCCACTTGGGTCGAATGTACTTAGTCTCTACACTTTCATCGCCCCGTATGTCAGTTACTGCCAGAGCCTTCTTATGGAATGGCCGGCCAGTATTCCAGTACCAATATAGCTTATGGATATTCAATACTATTCCATTAGCCGTGAAATATATTCCGTATTTTTTTCTGTGTATACATATACGAAATACATTAGCACCTAGTGCTTTGAATTTTGTTCTCACTCTGTTCTCCTATTGGTTGCAATGTTGTAATACTGCGTTACGAACTACATTGTACACGTAGTCCTTTTCCCAATGCGGGAATACTTCGACCGCTTCGGCTTGGATGTTCCGCATGGACCAACCATCTGCCGGCCTAGTCGTTTTAATTACTGCAAGAGTGTAGTCTCTGATAGTATCCATAGATACCTCCGGTTATCATCCATTTCGCATTAGGCTAGGTAGGACAACACCTAATATATGTTACAGTGATATGTTTAAAACTCTAACTCTTAACATTCCAGTTGGTTCTTTGTTCTGTTTAGTCCGTCCTGCTACGTTTGCTCTAGCATAATCGCAATTCATAGCAAAACTTAGTCGCTTGGTATAGTTCAAGGGGATTACTGGCTTATCTTTGCCTCTACCTTGTTGTTGTCTTCTTTGGTGTCTAGTTGGTTTCATCATACTACTTCATATGGTTATTAAAGTTCAAATTACAAGAGGCAATCAAGGATTTATTTTCGATTGCCTCTACTAATTTAAACTATTTTTAGGCCGTTCAATTCACTTTGCAGCTCATCTATTTCTGCTTCCAGTTCATTTTGTTGGTGGGTCAAAATGTCAATTCTATCTAAGAGATGAGCATTGTGATCACGTAAGCCGGCGATTGCTTCTGCTTTTGTTTCGTAATGATCGATTGATAGGTTATCCCAAGAGGTCAGCTTATACATTTTCAATTCTCCATAGTTGGTTCTTACCTTATTCACATAGGAACGATTAACATTATTACAAGGAAAAATCTTTATATCGTTTCATCTTTTATTATATCAAATAATACTATATATATGTGTCTAACATACGCCGGCGATCGGGCGCCCAATTTGCCTGCATAGTATTGATATATAACAGACTATCATATATCGGAATGATATATATCAAGTGAGCATATACCCTTCCAGTACCCTTATGCTGGCCCAGTATACTCCACCCTAGCATATATCGAATTGATATACCCCTAAGATAACCAGACTAACATATAAAGATATGTTTATGTATGCATAATCTCTTGTTCCCCTTTTGTTCTTTCCTAGGGGAACACGTATTGTTGCACATATAAAGATATATTTATATATATGGGGAAGAACAAAGGGGGAACGCCAGGGCCAGGGGGGAGGGGTCCTCTAATATATGCACTGGTGAGCAAATTTTAGAAAAAATAAACCATTATGTATTACAATCGAAACCTATTTATAATACTAATAGATATAGAGGGGGGTGTATTAGATACTAATATCTATTATACACCGTATTTCAATCTTGTCAAGAGAAAAATTTATTTTAATTAGTTTAGCGCAGAAAACTGCGGAATAAAAATTTATTTTAAAATAATTAAAAAAAAGACTTGACAAAACCTCCCACAGCGTTATAATATATAATAGGGCATAGAATATCTTGGCGGGAGATACGTAAAGAAGGCTATTCGTCAGTCCTTTTCCTAGGTGGTTGTTGAGCAAAGCTCTCTTCCGCCAAGATACTAAGGAGATAGTATGACAGGTATTGTTAAAAAAGGCTTGACAAAGAAGCAAGAAACCTTTTTAGATAGTTTATTTTCTAATGGTGGCAATGTAGTTGAAGCGATGGAAGTTTCGGAGTACCATCCTGGCTCTCGTTCCAACCTTCTTAATGGTTTACGTAATGAGATTGCTGAACGAACCAAATCAAGTCTTGCTGGTGCAGCCGCCAAGTCAGCTAAAAGAATGGAAGAAGCTTTAGATGCTGATGGCACCATACCAACTTCACAGATGGAAACAAGAATGAAGGCTGCTGCTGATATCTTGGATAGAGTTGGTGTTGGTAAACGACAGGAAGTTGATATCAGAGCAGAGGTAGTGCATGGTGTAGTTCTTCTTCCAGCTAAGAAAAAAGAAACTACTATAAATTATGTCGGATGATAAACCTAAACGAAATTATCATGTAAGTAGAAAAGTACAGGAACAGAGAAAAACCTACCAACAGATAAGACGTAAAAAAGAACAGCTAGAAAAATTAGAAAACAAGAAAAACAATTTGGCTAAGACCCCTAAGAAGAAAGGGGTAGTAAAAGAAAAAGAAGATAAGAAGGCTCCTGATAGTAATGTTATCTTTGAATCTAATGAGGGGCCGCAATACTCTTTCTTAGCTGCACCGGAAAAAGAAGTACTCTATGGCGGTGCAGCAGGTGGTGGCAAATCCTATGCAATGTTAATGGATTTGTTACGTTACGCCTCTAATGGTAATCATAGAGCATTGTTACTACGGAGAACATTAGCAGAACTAACGGAACTGATTGATAAAAGTAAACAAATATATCCAAGAGCGTTTCCTTCTGCTAAGTTTAAAGAATCTACAAAGACGTGGGTATTTCCTTCGGGAGCTACCGCACTATTTAGTTATGTAGATCAAGATGATGATGTATACAGATACCAAGGCATGTCGTTTTCATGGATTGGTATTGATGAGTTAGGACATTATCCCACTCCTTTTGTTTGGAACTATCTCCGTTCTCGTTTACGTACTACTGATCCTGAGATCGAAACGTATATGAGAGCTACTGCTAACCCTGGCGGTATCGGGGGCTGGTGGATTAAACAGATGTTTATTGATCCTGCCCCACCTGATGAGTCTTTTTGGGCTACAGATATAGATACTGGCACTACGTTAGCATACGGAAGGGGCCACGCAAAAGAGGGCATACCGTTATTTGCTCGCAAGTTCATCCCTGCTCGCTTAACAGATAACCCTTACTTAATGCAGGATGGAACATACGAAGCAATGCTTATGTCCTTACCAGAAGTTCAACGTAGGAGACTTCTGGATGGAGATTGGAATGTAGCGGAAGGTGCAGCGTTTAGTGAGTTCTCACAGAAAGAACATATAATAGACCCTGTTGAAATTCCGTATAATTGGATTAGAATACGTGGATGTGACTATGGCTTCAGCAGCCCCTCTTGTGTACTCTGGGGTGCTGTAGATTGGGACGGGTGCATCTGGATTTATCGTGAGTTATATCAGACCAAACAAACAGCAGAAAATTTAGCTGATCTCATTCTCACGATGGAGGCAGATGACCCTTCCATGTATCTCTCCGTTCTGGATAAGTCCTGTTGGAATAGAACAGGAACAGGAAAGAGCATAGCCTTGACAATGATTGAGAAGGGGTTACGCTGGATTCCATCTAACTCTGATAGAATGCAAGGCAAGCAGGAAATACATAAGAGATTACAGCTTGATCAGAATTTCCAGCCACGACTTCGTATCTTTAACACCTGTACTAATCTAATTCGTACACTACCTACATTACCATTGAGTAAAAATAATAGTGAAGATGTAGATACCAAAGCAGAAGATCATGCATACGATGCACTTAGGTATATGTTTATGACACAACAAAGCAATCGCTCATTTGTCCCTTCATATTTTAGGGGAGCAGAACAGCAACATCAGGTACAAGATTCTGTATTTGGATACTAGGGAAATAATAAATGGTTACCAGAAAACAAATAGAAGCAGCAACAGATAAATTAGAAAAAACAAAAATGGCATATTATCGAGAGTTGTTTAATGTAAAAAGAGGGCTATCTGGAAAGAATTTAAAAAATAAAAGTAAAGCTTATAATAGTGCTTCAGATAAAGTTAAACTTTTAACTTTACAATATAATGAAGAACAAGGAATAACACCAAAATCTCAAGGAGAAATATGGTCTGAAAGCTTTAGAAAAGACTTTCCTATTTCTAGAGGATCAAGTGAAGCTTTTGAACAAGAAAAAGCTGCAAGAGAATATCTAACAAAATTAGTAAAACAACAAGACTTAGATGATTTAGAAGATGCATTACAAGTACAAGAATCAAAAAGATTTAAAGGATACAAAGACCCTACAATAACAGTTCCTAAACGGAAAGAAGCAGTACGTTTAATAGAAAGTGATCCTTCTATATCTCCTGGTAATTTAGAAAAAGCATTACAAGAACAAGAATCAAAAAGATTTAAAGGCTATTCTAAAATTCAAGAAGATACTTCTCCTGACTTTGATAGAGATAAAGATATTTTTCATCAAATAGCCTACGGTATCTCGAAACTTACAGGACAAGACCCTAGTGTAGAGCTAATATATCCCGGTGATAAAAGATACGGAAGTTCAGAAGAAGAAGACGAAATGGTAAAGTATCTTAAAAAAGGTGGGAAAGTAAAAAAGAAAAAGAAAAGTAAGAAGAAATACACTTCTAAAAAGAAATACGCAATGAACAGAGGCGGTATGGCTTCTGTTCGTAAACCAACCAGAGCATAAGGAGATTTAATATGCCAACTAATTATCGTTATCCAGGTAAATCCGACTTTGAGTCTTGGTCAATGCAAGGCGAGATGAGTGATGTCAATGCTGGTAGCCTATACCGTGAAGCTAAAGAAGGCGACTTGCTTGGTTCTACAGGTGCTAACTTCAGTCAGTTTACTCAAACTTCTAAAACAAAAATGAAGAATGATGAAGCGGCTATCTTTAGGATGGCTGAAGATCATTCTGTATATGATACTTCTGGAAAGTAGTATTATAACAAATGTCTCTTGACGACGAAGAAACAGAAACAATCGAACTTGATGCTGAAGAAGTTCCTGGTTTATCAGGAGCTATTCAGCAGAAATTTATTGAAGCAGAAGAAGGCCGATATAATGATGAGATGCGCTGGTTAAAAGCGTATAAAAATTATAGGGGGATTTCTGATAGCTCTACTGCTTATTCTTCTTCAGAGAAATCTAAAGTCTTTATTAAGATTACCAAAGTTAAAGTACTCGCAGCTTTTGGTCAGATTATAGATATTCTCTTTTCAAATAATAAATTTCCAATTACAGTTTCTAGTTCTCCAGTTCCAGAAGGTGTTGCAGAGTTTGCACACATACCTTCTCCTGAAGAGAAACAACTTCCTAAAGAAATAGGAAATACTTCATTACATGATCTAGGTTATGATGGAGAAGATATGCAAGAGTTTCTTGCTGGTCTAAAAGAAAAGTATAATGGTTCTACTCTAATAGAAGGGAAATCTATTTTTGATACTGCACAGATTTCTCCAGCACAGGAAGCTGCTCGTAACTTAGAAAAACAAATTCATGATCAGCTAATGAATACAAATGCAATGACTGTTCTTCGTCATTCTATCTTTGAATGTTGTTTACTAGGAACAGGAATTATTAAAGGACCATTTAATTTCAATAAAACAATACATAACTGGAAGGTAGAGAATGATCAAAAAACTTACGAACCTTATGAAAAGGTTATACCAAAAATTGAAGCAGTTTCTTGTTGGGATTTCTACCCCGATCCGGCGGCTGTTTCATTAAACGATGCTGAATATGTAATACAACGACATAGATATAATAGAGAACAACTACGCAGTCTAATTCATCGTCCATATTTTGATAAGATGGCTATTGAAGATGTTCTTTCTGAATCTCCTAAGTATGAAGGAAAACATTTTGAATCTGAAATTCATTCTGAAGGAGATGAGTATCTCTTCTCTGATAAAAGATATGAGATACTAGAATACTGGGGAATGTTAGATGCAACATTAGCCAGACAGTTTGGTTTAGATGTTCCTCATTATGTTAGTGATTTAGATTCAGTACAAGTAAATGCATGGATAGTTGGAGATGCGATTATTAGATTAGTTCTTAATCCTTTCGTACCTGCTCGTATTCCATACTTTACTTTCCCCTACGAATTAAATCCATATCAACTCTTTGGTATTGGCGTAGCAGAGAATATGGAAGATTCACAATTACTAATGAATGGTCATATGCGAATGGCTATTGATAACTTAGCCCTTGCTGGCAACATGGTTTTCGATATTGATGAAACCCAGTTAGTTCCAGGGCAGTCAATGGATATCTATCCTGGTAAGATTTTTAGGCGGCAATCTGGACAATCAGGTACAGCAGTTAATGGTGTTAAATTTCCTAGTACTGCCAATGAGAACTTACAGATGTTCGATACTGCTAGACGGTTATCAGATGAACAAACAGGTATCCCTTCTATAGTACATGGACAGACAGGCGTAACAGGGACAGGCAGAACTGCTTCTGGTCTATCTATGCTACTAAGTTCAGCAGGATTATCAATTAAAACTGTTATAAAGAATATAGATGATTTCCTATTAAAACCTCTGGGAGAATCATTCTTTCAATGGAACATGCAGTTTAATGATGAGAATGCTGAGATCGTTGGAGATTTGGAAATTAAACCAAAAGGTACTTCTGCTATCATACAGAAGGAAGTACGTACACAACGATTAACAACTTTACTACAAACAGTTGCTAATCCCATGTTAGCACCGTTTATTAAAATTCCCAACTTAATGAAAGAACTTGCTATCTCTCAGGATATCGATCCAGATGAATTGGTTAATGATCCTAATGAAGCAGCAATCTTTGCAGATATTTTAAGAGGTTTATCTAATGCAGCAGGAAACGGCGAAGAAGCTCCTCCCAATAGTCAACAACCCCCAGTCATGGGAGCCGGTCCAGGCGTACCTTCAGGAGCAAACCCAATGGACCCATCGGGCGTTGGTGGTGGCAACATCGGAATCGGAAATACGCCAGTTGCAGGGGAGAGCAATTTTACTGGAGCAGCTCCTCCACTTGAAGGACCAAATCAAGAGTTCGTTGGACAGCCATAATATGGATAAACAGAATAATGATGGATAAAGAACAAGAACAAGAAATTGCCCTTTTTATTTTTGGGGAAGCGTTTTCAGATCAAATACAAGGAATGTCTTTTGCAGAAGGAAGACCAGCTTTTGATTCTATTGAAACAGCTTCTTTAGATTTTACTGAACAACCATATAAACAAAGTAGAACAGTTGTTCCGCAAGGATTCCAAGATGGAGGAGATGTAGATAATGTCTATACGCCTCCTGTTTATACTCCTGAAATTAATAATATATCAAAGGATAACCCATCTTTACCTTATAAAGATTTGTTGAATGTTATTACAGGAAAGACAACAAATACCAAAGTACCCCCTCTTTCTGAGCAAATAGAGCTTGTTGATAATGGAGATGCAAGTATTGGTACAGATCAGGATATAGAACCACAAACTTTTGCTGGTTTTCTTAGTGGATGGGGAATTGTTGGAAGAGATATTATTGCAAATATTCCAACACCTGTTAATATAGCAAGAAAAGCACTTTTAGGCGAGATACCCGGTATACCCGGTTTGCCAGGTGCCGTTGCGAGTCAATCGACTGCTTATGGTGGTGGAGAATATGGTCCTACTGGACCTGGGCCTGGAACTGGTGCACCATCTGCTGCTCCCGATTCACCTGAATCTGGTGCAGGTATAGCAGCTTCAGCACCATCGACTGCTGGTACAGTAGGTACTGCTTCCACTCCAGGTGGTATTGCCGCTGCTACATCTTATAGTGGTGGCCCCGGTAGTCCCGGTCCCGGTCCCGGTCCTGGTGATCCCGGTTTTGGTGGAGGGGACGAAGGTGCAATCGGTGAAGGTGAATGGAAACATGGTGGACAGATTAAAGGATATCAAGAAGGTGATCTAGTAGAAGATGATCAAGCAGATACACAGTTAGACGATCTAGGTCTTGGTCCTATAGGAATAGTTGATGATCCTGATGGAACAACTGGTGTTGCAGATGATTTAGATATGGCCCTTCCACACGAATCATATGTTATAAATACAGAAGGAACAAACGAAACTGGAAGAGTAAGTATAAATAAAATGCTTAGAGAAGCTATTGATATGGCTATAGCAGATGGAGTTGATCTTCCAAGTGTAATTAAAACTGCTGAAAAAGTCCCTATAAAAATTTCTAAAGGGGAAACAGCAATTCCTTATCCTCTACCAAACTACATAGGATTAAGTAAATTGGAGAAAATAAATACTCGTGGTTTAAGAATAAGAGAACAACGAGAGAATGAAGAAGCGCCTGTTCAAATGGCTGATGCTCCTTCTACTCAAGAAGATTTATTAGCACAGATAAAACCTGTTGCTTAATAAAAACTGAACAGCTACCCGAAAGGCCCTGTTCGTAAACACCAAGAATGGATACCCAAAGTTCCCGCTTTGGCCCCAAGGAGGTATAATGGTTGATAAAGAACAAAATGAAGAGGAAGAACTAGAGCCTACCCCATATCAGAATGAATATAGAAGGACTCTCTTAGATTCTGATGAAGAAGAAACAGAAGAACTAAATCTTTCTGACCTTCCTGAAGAGGCAAATACTCAGCAAGATGAAGGACTAATTTCTAAGAAACAGGAACATGATTGGCAAAAAAGATATAGTGATCTTAAAAGCTATCATGATCGTCAACGAAATGAATGGCAACAAGAAAAAGAATTGCTCGATGCTAAGACTAAATTAGCAGAACAGACTACTTCTTTAGCCTCAATGCCTAAGACAACAGAAGAACTTGAAGAGTTTAAACAAGAGTTCCCTGATGTATATGGAGTTGTTGAAACTGTTTCCCGACTTCAAGCAGAAGCAAGAACAGCAGAAATTGAACAAAGGATTGCTGCTCTTAATAAGAAAGAAGAAGAAGCCAAATACAAATCGGCTGAACAGGAGTTGTTGGTATTACACCCCGACTTTGTAGAGTTAAAAGAAAGTTCAGAATTTTTATCATGGCTAGATTCACAACCTCCTACTATCTCAAATGGTATTTATAAAAATCGTACTGATGCTAGATGGGCTGCTCGTATAATCGACCTTTACAAACTAGATTCTAATATTCAACCCAAGTCTAAATCTAATAAAGCAGATGCAGCAGAAGCTGTTTCTTTTACGCAAAAAACTGTACCTGCTACTAGTAATGAAGATAAAAAGATTTGGACAAACGCTGAAATCTCTAAATTGAAGCCGCATGAATTTGAACGATTAGAAAAAGAAATTGTTAAGGCTTCAAAAGAGGGAAGAATAATATAACCGAAAAGGAGACATATTATGTCTGTAGGAAGAGCTGCTGGTTATGACAATCTAGTCAACGATGCGTTTTTACCCAGCATATTCAGCCAGAAAGTCCTTAAATTCTTCCGTAGAGCGTCGGTTGCTGAAGCAATTACAAATACCGACTATTCGGGAGAAATCGAGAACTTTGGCGATACTGTGAAGATTATTAAGGAACCAACGGTTACTGTATCTTCATATACTCGTGGTGCTGTTGTCAATACCCAAGACCTCACTGACACTGAAATTACTCTGACAGTTGATCAGGGCAATTACTTTGCTTTCAAGGTTGATGATATTGAAGAACGACAGAGCCATGTTAATTGGGAATCTTTAGCAACTTCTTCGGGTGCATTCTCGTTGAAGAAAGCTTTTGATTACAATGTCCTAAAAGAAATTAACGACAGTGCTGTTCAAGGTACTGCTACTACCGATACTGGTGCGGCTGGTGCAGCCATTTCCTGTGATACAGGTAATGAATGTGCTAACCTTCTTGCCCGTTTTGCTCAACAGTTGGACGCAAATGATGTCCCACAAGAGAATCGGTGGTTTGTCGCTAATTCTGGATTCTACGAGATTTTGAAACAAGCCGACGCTAAGTTGATGGATGCCAGTGTAACTGGTGAAGATATGTCAGCTTTGATGAACGGTGCAGTCACTGCTCGTAAAATTCATGGTTTTACATTGTATCAAACTAACGTCATCCAAACTGGTTCTACTGGTTCGGCTGCTGCGTTTACGTTTGGTCCATCTGCCACTAGCGGTGAAACAACCGTTCTTGGTGGACATATAAGTGCAGTATGTACCGCTTCTCATATTGCAAAAACTGAAGTCATCCGTGACCCTGATAGCTTTGCTGACATCGTGCGTGGTTTACACGTCTTTGGCCGTAAGGTTCTTCGTGGTTCTGGTGATGGCTACAAAGGCGTCCTTCAAGGCGTCGTAGACCTTAACACGTAGGGGAGGACTAAATTATGGCTACTTATAATGCTACGCATTCTGGCGGCGGTACTGTTGGTCACCCTTCTAGTGTCCAGAACGCCTATGTTATCACTTCTCCTGTTTATGATGCGGTAGATAATACTGATCTGGAGCAGGGTGACATCGTTCAGTTGATTGATTTACCAGCAGATACGCTAATTGTTGGTGGAGCAATCGAAAATCTTGAGGCTTCCGGTAATGGTCAAATTACGTTTGACGTAGGTATTACTGGTGGAGATGTTGATGTATGTATTGATGGCGGTGCTTCAAATGGTACCACTTCTATCAACTTCTTTGGCGCTCAAGGTACTGATTCTTGTTTGGTAACTTCCGCCGATACACTAGACCTTCTAGTGATTGATGGTGGTTCAAGTAAAACTACGGCATGGCGTTTTCGAGCGCATGTTGTCTTAGTTGATATTTCTAAGAACCCTGTTGAAAAAGCTACTGTTTCAACTGGTACGTAATATCTGAGTAAAGGTTTTGTAGGGTTCCTTTTAAAAACCCTACTACTCTCTTTGCTGTGTTCAAATTGTGAGGTAATAAATGTTTTTAAAACTATTAGATGAAGAAGATACAACCTATTTACGAAACCAACTTACGAATAAGAAATTTGCAGATGGAACAAAGACACAGAATATCAGTAAGTTTTATGATATTAAAAAGAATACAGAAACAACTGTTCCTGAGAAAGTTAGAAAGTATTTAATTGATCTTCTATATAATCATTCGTATATAGATTCAGTTTATTGTCCAAATAGAATATCAGTTAATTTTTATAATAGGTATACTGAAGGAGACTTTTACGATTATCATATAGACTCATTTAAAGCATCACCAAAATCTAATAATGTTTTTTATGACTACGGATTTTCAATTAATTTAAATGATGATTATGAAGGTGGAGAGTTTGTAATAAAGACAGAATCGGGAGAAATTGGTTTTCAGTTACAAGCAGGACAAGCAATTATATTTCCAATTATCTTTCCGCATAAAGTAAATAAGGTTACTAAAGGAGTAAGAGAAAATATTATAGGATGGTTTTCATCAAACGTATCATATGAGCAATTTTATATACTCAAATATCTACAGGAATCAGCAATGACACTTACTCAACTTATGAAAAAAGATGATGAAACAGCAAAAGTATATAATGATTTACTCTTGAATAATACACTTGTTCAAAACTATCTAAAGAAACTTTGGGGAAAATAGAATGATGAACGTAGAAAACTTTTTTAAACCACCTCAAGAAGGTGGACCAACAGAAGAAGAAACAATGGAATTTAAAGATTCTCTTATAGAACAAGGGAAACTTGGTGAAAAGGCTACTTTATCTGATTTAGTAAAGTATGTAAGAAAGGAACAATCTTCTTCTGCAAAAAATGAAACTGTTTTAGGTAAACTAAATAGACAAATGGAATCAGGAAAAACGCTTCCTGCTTATGGATATGCACAAAGAGCTAAAGGTGGTAAAGTAAAAAAGAACTATGCTAATGGTGGAACGATAAGAAAACCAAGTAGGGCTAAATAGGAGGAAAATAAAATGGCTTGTAATAATTGTGAATGTGTAGCTTGTGGAGAGTATGGAGAATGTACTTGTGAGAACTGCACCCCTGAAATGTGCGATTGTCAGAAGGTGGAAGAGTAGTAATGGAAACAAAATATGGTTTTGGAAAACATACAAAAAGAGAAAGGCACTCTCCTTCTGAAGAATATCTTTCTTATTTAAAAAAGATGCCTTTAGGTGAACTAACACGCAAAAATGCTCAAGATGATGTTACTACTGCAATAGGAGGGTTTAATCCAAGACAAGGATTAGGTTCTGCATTATTTAGACAAGCAAGAGGTACTGAATTAAAAAATCGAATAAAACAAGATTTTAAAAGAACAGGAAAATCTGAATCATGGAATAGATATGTTAAAGATTTAGATAATTATAGAACAGAAGAAGGGTTGCCTTCAAGGGGATACTCTGAAAAAGTACCCGAAGCTATTTTAAAAGCTACAGGAGGTTCTATAAAAAAGAAAAAGAAAGCCAAAGGTGGCTACGTCAAGAAGTATGCTAAAGGCGGTGGAGTAAGAAAGGTAAGAGTATAATGGTAAAGAAAAAGAAACCTATTTTAAGATATACTCCAGCATGGATGAAAAAGGAAGAAATAGAAAAGTCAGCAAAAGAGCCACAACATGCAAGAAGTGTACGAGCAGCCGCAAAAAGAATGGCTGATGTAGAAGCAGATATTGGTAGTAGAGCAGCTAATAAGCTTTGGCTTGAGGAAACAGCAGAAGCAAAAAAAACATGGGATTGGAAAGCTCGTGAAAAGGCTGATAAAAAATATAGCAGTAAATACGAAGCACGTAAAGAAATGAGAAAAGACAAAGGCGGCTACGTTAAGAAGTATGCTAAAGGTGGTGGAGTAAGAAAGGTTCGTTCTTAAAATAAAGACTTGACTAAGAATTTTTATTATGATATACTAAGGAATAATCGCCAATCATGGGATTATATAACTCGCTGAAAAGGAGAGTATCATGAATGCAGTTAACGGTACACTAGTAGAATTTAGGAACTTATTCAATCAAATGTCAGTAGGCTTTGATGATTATTGGATGCCTCGTGAGAAAGGTTCAAACTACCCACCTTATAATCTGATTGAAGAATCTAAAAATATCTATCGAATTGAAATGGCTGTTGCAGGATTTTCAAAAGATAGCATTGAAATTTTTGAAGAAGAAGGAAAGCTTACTATTGTAGGAGATCGTAACGAAGAAGATGCTTCTGATGAAGAGCTTTGGCATTATAATGGATTAGCACAACGTAGGTTCTCTCGTTCTTTTAATCTTGCACCAAATGTTGAAGTAACAGAAGCTAAACTAGAAAACGGTATTCTAGTAGTACGCTTCTTAAAAGATGAGAATAAGAACAGAAAGACAATTGAAATTAGATAGGAGCTAAAATGCTTAAAGTACTTATGTTAAGTATTCTACTTTTGGGAATTGTTTTTCCTTCTTTTGCTCAATGTGGGCCTCCTGATGAGATAGATAAATATCTTGAGTTACAGTTTAACGAACAAAAAACATGGGCAGGTCTTTCTGAAGTAGGTAAAGAAGAACAACAATTAACTTTTATATACGAAAACCCTAAGAATGGAAGTTGGACGATTGCTTTCTATAGTTTAAAAGATCATCAAACCTGTATCTTAATGATGGGGCAATCTTCAACTTACATTGGTAAAAAACCAAAAGGTTCTAAATCGTAATGGCGAATTATTTAACATTAAGTAATAGAGTATTAAATGCTTTAAATGAAGTAGAATTAACTTCTGCTAATTTTGCAAACAGCAAGGGCATTCAAACTTCTGTGAAAGAATTTATTAATCGTAGTGTTAATGATATCTATACAGCAGAACTTGAATGGCCCTTTTTGCATACTGATGGAACGATAACAACTGTAGCAGGAACAGGAGAGTATGCTCTTGAAACAGGCTTTAAATCTGTAGATGTTGATACTGCATATCTTATTGAAGCTGATAC
>Ga0208181_1000731_pt1 | contig 14950 bp, 24 predicted proteins | sample MalvirDeepMed_s6_FD_184244 | JGI IMG/M metagenome (GOLD analysis project Ga0208181, IMG submission 184244) | Marine viral communities from the Global Malaspina Expedition - Malaspina viral metaG DeepMed_s6 (SPAdes) (version 2) | ecosystem: Environmental > Aquatic > Marine > Oceanic | place... | reverse complement strand
TTTATCATAATAGATCTTAATAGCATCTTCTTCAGTTAGGTTTTTAATATCCAGATCTGGAAAGGCTTTCTTGCTAATTCCAAAATTAGTCTCCCCGCCAGGATCATCAGGATCATTAACATAACCTCCTTCATGATCTAATACAATTTTAACAGCTTCTTCAAAGGTCATTAAATGCTCCAATAAAGTCACTATTTTTTCTTCATTACTTTTACACCCATCAAAACTTTTTTGACAGATGTCCAAACAAGATCGTCCATCTTGCTGGGCGACATGGCGACAATTTTGTCTACCACCATCACAACAATCATAACTATCTGCCAATTTCCCATTATCCAGTCCATAGTAAACCTCCCATTATTTATTTAAATATTATCCAATCCGATGCGCTAAAATCTTTGTGTAAGAATCCATGTTGCGATGGGTCTTCAGATGTCTTTTCTTCTTCGGGAATAAGAATGTTATCTGGCCCATTTTCACTCCTCCAGCTACACCCCTCATAAAAGAACATACCAAAAGCAAAAACAAAACACATCCCTAAAAATCCTATAAAAACATTACCAAATTTTTGGTTCCAATCTTCCATGTCTTTAATATCTTTATTCATTGACAATCACAGTTCTCACATTCACAATTTTCACAGTCACATTCATTCGTCATCCTACTTACCTCCAAATACTACACTGCTAACCAGAGCAAGCACACTACCAAGAATAACGCCAACAAGCGAACCCACCCCTTTAAGCCACGATACCTGCTTCGTAAGTTCAGATTGTCGTACATCCAATCCTCTAAGATTGTCCTTAATCCATCTGACATCGGTTTTGACCTCAGCCAAATCAGTCTTTAAGTTTTCTCTCCAATCAGTCAGCTCTTGCCCATTCATTTCTCATCCACATAATTCTCTATTTGTCCTTTGAAGTGTTTTCGCTACTTCTTTTTCCGAATCTTTCACGAAGATCCACTTCGTTTTAGGTGGCGTACTAACATATAAATCAATAGAGTTGCGAAACTTCCCCAGAATACGTGTGGTGCTGCCTGCTTTACCGATACCATTATCATGGCACCGACAACTGCAATCGCACACGCCATCACTGGGTCTTTCACTACCTACCGCCATTTCTAAATTGCCTCAGTAAATCTTTATTAAGGTCTTGAATCTCATCTTTAGTCTCTTCCATACCACCTATAATCTGGTCTTTAAGACTATCAAATCGTCTGTGCATAGCTTCTACTTTCTTATCTGTGTTCACGAACTTGTAAATAAGCATAATGCATAGGAATACAAGTACTCCCATTACTCCAAGATGCTCTACTAGCTCTAATATATTCACTTGTGACCTATCTCCATTGTGTAAGAAACTGTTTCGTCTACAGGCCAATCATCTGTTGCCCATCTCTGTTTAGAGAAAAATTCTCCATGACCATAGCTAAATGGATAAGTCCAGTCTCTTGCATTGTCAGGCCAAGGTACAAACAAAGTCATATCCATTACGTCACCCGTAACCATATCATCGCTCCATTTAATGATACGACCAGTAAGAAAAACAGAATCAACAGGAGTTGAATCCAGTTTCGTGACAGCATACCAGTAGCCGAGTTCCAAACTGTCCAAGCCATACGGATAGAGCGTGGCATCTGATGCAATCCCAAAAGATGCTTCGCTTTCAATATAGGAAGTATCATGGACTTGAACATAGAGCGTATCCCTTATCTCATAGATTTCGGGAATATATACTACATCTGGCTCTAGTTGACATCCGAGAAGTATGAGTGGAAAAATCCATTTAAGCAGCTTTGGCAACTTTGGATTTTTTCTCTTTCTTCGGAGGAGGCATTACCTCACCGTTCTTAGGTGTGGCTTCAGCCTCAACATCTTCTAGTGCTTTTTTATATCCCATCAACTGATGTTGTTCAGCAGTTATCTCTGCCATCTGTTGAGGAATCTCTGCGAGTCTTGCATCTACCTGTTCTAGTGTTAGTACCATGTTATCTCCTATGAATTAAGCATTTTCCAATGCGGTTACTTTGGCTGATAATTCTTTAATTGCGTTTACAAGAACAGGAACTACTCTTGCATACTGTAATCCCATTCCCAACCCGTTATTTACCGTATCCACAATCAATTCAGTATCTTCGTCAGGCGTACCATCCTCTTTGGTCTGCGAATATCCGTACTGCTGTTCAATAGCCTGTACTTCCTGCCCAATAAATCCCAACTGAATTTCAGCTCTTTTCTTTGAGCCATCAGAAACAACACTTGCGAAATCTTCTTCGGTTATTGGGATTGGATTACCCTCTTCGTCTTTCTCACAATACCAAGACCGCCTATCCCATCTATAAGTAACAGGTCGCATTTGATTGACAAAATCCAATCCGTGAGTGAATGTTTCTATATCGGTCTTATCTCTCTCATCCGATGTATTGATTGTAGATTGAACACAATAGAAATCATCTGTATCATTATTACCCAGAACGAGCTGGTTACTCTGAGTAGATATGGCTACGGGAGATTGACTTGCCACCCCTGCGAACTTACCTATAGCAATATTGTTGCCTCCCGTTGTGATAGCACTTCCCGCTGAATACCCTATACAAGTATTGTTATCACCCGTAGTTACTGCACCTAAAGCACCATCTGCTCCCATAGCTGTATTATTTATCGCCCCGTCCATAGCGGCATCCATACAAGCGTTACCAATCCCAATATTCTTGGTAGTATTTGCATCAACCCAAGTACCACCACCTGCATCTGTGCCTATGAATATATTTGAACCACTCGCCTGAGCAGTGCTACCTGCATCAGTGTCATCCATCGCACCGTAACCGATAGCGATATTTTCGCCTCCAGTCACTGTTGTTAGCATCGCATTTGTACCGATTGCGATATTTTTAGCACCACTTGTAATAGCTTTGGCGGCATTAACTCCAATTGCAATTAGACCACTTGCATCAGCAGTCTGAACCCCCGAACCTGCTGATTCACCAATAATAACTACTGAATCATTAAGTAAAGTCCCAGCACCTGCTCCCATACCAATTATCGTATTACTTGCTCCAGTAGTCAGTGCCGCTCCTGCCGCTTGACCCACTGCCACATTATTACTTCCCGTTGTTATATCTTCTAAGGCAGTATACCCGACAGCAACACAATTATCAGCATCATTCATCGCACCTGTCAGCGTGCTATGCCCGATTGCTGTATTGCCCTGAGAAAGAGTGCCTGTCCAACCTCCACCACCAGAATGTTTCCCAATAAACACATTATTAGTTGCCGCTAATGTAGAAACTCCATCCATCGCATAGTTTCCGATTGCAATGTTATTATCAGAGACATCGGTTGTGCTTAGTGCTGACATCGCTTGATAACCAATAGCCAAATTGTCATCGCCCACAGTCAACGCATCAGCCGCCTCAAATCCGATTGCGGTAGTTCTTGCACCTGTAGTAAGGGCTGCTCCAGCAGATGTACCAATAACCATTGCACCAGATGCCGCTGCTGTTAAAGTCCCAGCGGCCGCTCCACTACCTATTACCACGCAATCGTTAACGGGATTGGTAGTAAAGTTTCCACTCATAGCGTTGTATCCAATCGCTACGTTATCGTCTGATTCGGTGGTACCTCGATATAATGCGTTATAACCTACGGCTACATTATTGACACCAGTAGTTAAAGCACCACCAGCCGCTTCTCCAAAAACAGCATTGTAATTTCCATTAGTAGTCAGAGCATCGCCCGAATCTTTACCAAAAGCAGTGTTTGATGTACCCCCCGGCCCAGCACAGTAAGTCGAACCACCTGAACCTACTGCTAAGATAATGTTATCTCCAGAAGTAACTGTTAGGTCTGTACCATCACCTGAAATATATTCTCCACCAACATCATTAATATATAATTTATTTGTACTAGTAATACGAACACTGTCAGTTGCAAGTGCCAACGCACTATTTGCTCCAACACCATCTTGTATAACTCTTGAATCGGTTGATGTAGCAACCAATCCTGCTGTATTATCTTCTACGTGTAATATCGAATCAAATGTATCCGCTATTGTTGCTCCCGATAAAGTCGCCATAATTTAATCTCCTAAAGTTTCCTTGTTAAAACTCGCAACTTACCGCCCGAAACTATTTGACATGGTTGCGATAAAATCTTTAAACAATCTTTTGCCATTCACGATGTTCATTCTGCCAGGTGTCTTTCACAATATTCCAAAGGTCTCTTGCGAGTCGAGCCGCCTGATGAACAGCTTGTATGATGCCTAATTTTGTACCTAATTGAGGCATGAATTAAGCAGGCCCTAAATATAGAAATGCAGAACCAGAATCAAATGCTACTGTATCCCATCTACCATATATGGTCATACCCTGTGGCATTGTAGTCTGATTGATGGCATCACTGTTAGTACCAGGGCCACCCTGTGCATCTGTAGGCCAAGCCGAATTGGCTGTTGTTGCATCACTAGAATCAAATAAAGTATCTTCTGTGAATTGTATTGCTATTACTTTACTCCCACTTGGGGGTGTATATGTAGAAGTATCTGCTAAAAATGCTACTCCAGACTGTCCTATTGTAATATTATTTGTCTCTACAACTGTATATCTATGTATGTGTGCACCACTTATATCAGCCATAATTTAATCTCCTTGTTTTATGTATGCCTTACTGCCCGAGAATATTGACGTGGGCATATCATTCGCTCGAATAATTTCTCTTTCTTCCTGCCGGTTGCGGCCATGAGAATCCAAATGGTGCGATTTCTCTTACGCCTCCAACCTTATCTCTTCCTGCCTCTTCCTTGACTTTCTTAGTCCAAAGTCCTCTGTATTTGTTAGAGGCTATTAGAGATGCTTCATCTTGTCTATCTTCAAATAGTTTCCAATTAACATAGTTTACCAATGCGATATGAATAGTATCATCAACTGCTGGAACATCTGAAATATTATCAACTGTTTCCGGCTGTGCTGTATATTCTATTAATAGTCCATCAGTCTGACTTTCATCAATAGATTCCCATCTATTTTTAGATGATGTACTCTTTGTAGTAATCAATCCCATCCTATCGCCGACAACATACCATGCTAAAAAATCTTCTGGAAATAAATATGCCATTATCCTTCGTCCACATTTACTAGATCGCTATGGTCTAGCAATCTAGGAATTTTTCTATAAACACTATCTGAATTCTTATAGTAGACATTATATATCTTATCTACTCTCAAATCGGAGTTTCTATCTCCGATATTATAAAATCTTTTGTCTGCAACTGTATCAAGTTTTGCATACTTTCTCGACACCTTGTACGTTCTCAATTCAAGCAAGGCATCATTTATCAATGCTTTAACATAGGTTTCTCCAGCATCTGGATGAACTCTTCTAACTCTTGATAAAATTTCTTTTACTGTCATTGTCCCCTCAAAATTTGTATGCCTTTAGCATATTGACCTGATAGCCAATCATATTGAAGTTTTCTTGACATAGCCATCTCAGGATCCTCATCTACATTATAATTAGCTGATATTCTTTCCACAGCTTTCATAGCGGCATACAATACTACCAAATACTCAGCTTCGTCTGGGAATACAGCAATAGCACTATCGCCATAAGCTACGGCTGGATACTGAACCTCTGAATACTTTCCTACAGCCGAAGAGCCAGATGGTAAAATATTTAAATTATTACTTTCAATATAATATACTGGATCTGTAGCTGTAGCATAATCCATATCATGTGGATCAGATGCTCTTCCTTTTATATGAGACAATATCATTCTACAGGGTTGATCTATAGTACCATCATTTCTTCTTACGTTAAATACTTTACCTGTATTTAATACAGATGCAGATGATTCGCTCCCTGGTGCTCGTGGGGTAAAAGCAGTAGCTTCAGCGGAACACAAAATAAGAAGATTGGGAGGCATAGCATTAATAACTTCTTTCGCTCCATCAGTCAACCAAGATGTGATAGCGGTAGTATCCGAAGCACCACTCCCAACAGTAGTCTCTACCGTACCCACCATATCTTCTACCTGTACTTGAAATGTTTGTGCCATTATGCTTCAATCACCATAATTTCTAAATCAGATCCCGAGCTACCTGTCTCTGCCTTCGCATATAAAGCGGCTGCCGCTCTGAATAAAGCAACTTCTCCGGGTTTCAATTTTATTGAATATGAACTTGTTAGACCAACTTCTATATAATAGGTTGAATCTAGATTTTTAAGATATACATATCCCCAAGTTGCAACATCACTACCAATAACTATCAGCTCATCACTAGTTCCAATTTCTTGAACCACATGGGTAAAGGAATCTCCAGAAACATCTGCATAAGTAGAATCATGTTTATTTTGTTTGACACCGCTCTTGCTATATTCTAGCTGAGCTTCAATTCTTAATTCGTTAGCCATTATTTCTTCCTCTTTGCCCTTTTGCTTTTCTTGGGCTTCGATTTCTTTTTCTTCTTCTTTGGAGGCCTTCCCACCTTACTCCCGTATGTTCCTTTTCCGTATGGCATAACTATCTCTCCTTAATTTGCTGTGATATTAACCTTGATACCTGCTTTAGTATAAGAAAACTTTTTCTTTCCGACTTTTGGCATTATGCATTTCTCCTAAAGTTTTTAATGTCCTCTTCCATAGATACTGATCTAAATTCTATATCAGTTCTTTTACCTATCTCACTAATCATATAGATATCAGTAGTCCATTTATTATCTTTTGATTTAGATTTCTCACACTTAGGGCAAGAAGCACCTTTATGATATCCATGTCTATTGCAAATCTTAGCGACTATCATCAATCCTACTACTAGATACAGATTCTAATTGATCTAATCTTTTCTTCATAGATTCAATTTCTTTTATGCATTTCTCATATTCAACATGAAAATCTCTTGCTGGATGAGAATTCTTTTCAAGCTTTTCTAATCTTTTGACTAGCTCATCGCTTCTCATTGAGGTGGAAGGAAATTTGACTCTCCAACCACCTAATTCGAGATAAAACCTTTATCGCTTTATCTCACAGTTTATAACTGCTAATCCTTATTGATTCGGATTATTATGCATTAAGCTACGCTGTAGCCATCAACTACCTGATCTCTAACTACTTTCATATCCTTGACAAGCAGTTGTGAATCAGCATGATCTTTACCATGACACCATATATAAGGAATCAATGTGTCACCACTATCGAAAGTAAACGAGGCAGTTGCAGTTGGAGCCGCTAAGGCACCAGCACCTGCTTCTGCATTACTAACATGCTTATAGGTAACAGCACCACTTGATGCCAATATAACTCTTAACTGAAGATTGTCACTATCAGTTGGAGTTTGAGTAGTATCTGTATAAGTACCAGAGCCACCACCATTCAAATCAGTAGCTATCTGTATCTTATCAGATTCTTGTATGCCAAATGTAGCAAAGTCCTCATATATAGGATCACCTGTACCTGCCGCTACAATCGGAGCATGACCATCGTTAAAGTTCTCAGCTTTTCTAAATCCGATAGACATACCATCATATGTAGTCCATTCAGTTGTCCAGAATGTCACATCTATATATCCAGAATGTGTACCAGCTAAGAATACGTTGGATTTATTTCCAAGAGGAGAACCCCCAGGAACTAATTCCCATCCTAAGTCAGCAGCCGTGTCTTGATCCATTTGCATGTTCAATCCTGCGGCAGTACTACCTAAATCGACAGCAGGAACTGTTCCTTCGAAAACTGGTGTTTCTACTGGGCCAGTACTTGCGCCGATTCTGCACATCTCTACAGGATATAATTCGCCATTTGCTCCTGGAAATATCATACCAATACGATGCTCGGTAGCTGTTACTGGGCCAGAAGAGTTAGACGACTGTGCATGACTAAACATAGGACTACCACATTTAATATAATTCCAATCAAATATGGTAGTAGGTCTGCTTTTGCCATCATATGCATTACTACTTTTATTTAATACATCACTTCTCATCTTACACGCCCTCCAGGTTGATCAATGCATGGGTTTCAGGAAGAGATACTTCAAGACCTGCTTCTGTTAGAATCATGTCTTTCCGTAAGTCTTCATCAGCCTGTTGCACATTTGTCGTGATATGCGTATCACGATTCATACCATTCCCAACGAGAGGTCTGTATGACACATGATCAAGGTCAACCATCATGCAAAAGCCAGAAGCGAATCCTCTAAACAACGGTTCTCTAACAAGAGTTAAATCACCATGAATAGTATCAACCTTCATAACTTTATGCCCAAATGAACCTTGAGACTGATTGAAGTTATACCTAAATGGGTTATCTTCACTAGCAGTACCGGCGGCTACGCCAATAAAACCAGTTGAGCCAGATCCAGTATGTCCTAACTTATTAAAGTATGATATTACAGGCAAACTGGATAGAGCCAATTTAGAACTACCACCACCCCTTGCAGGGTCGAATATAACCTCAAAATCACTCAATAGATCATCATATGTCCATTGAGCTACAGTATTAGACTTATAATATGGAACACCTTCGTTATATGATACTTGAGAACCATCATTAACAACGTTTCCATATCCTGCCGCTATTGTACTTCCAACAATACCTTCTGAGTATTGAATACCGCCAGCACTGCCTTTTTGTCCAAAAAGCATAGCCCTTTCGATATCCACTTTATGTTCTCTTAGTTTAAGATTCCATATTCTAGACCATTCATCAGCATAACCCCTGTACACAGTTGCTCTTGCCGTATTACTCATTTCAGCAGCCGTTTTGAATATCTGAGTATATCCATACTCATTATCAAGCTCTGAAGACCATACGTCGGGAGAACCACTTCCTTCTTGGAAGGATGTCCCAATAACGGTACATTTTGAGTCGTCAGCCAAAGCAAGTGTACTTGTGGTACCAGTATGTGATATGGAGGTCACATTTACTGTTGTTTGTGCTGTTGAACTAGTGTTGTCTACAGAATTAATCCGTACATTCGCAGTAGTAGGAACTTCGTTACCATCGACATCGCCGATAGCAACTACCATTCCGGGAATTAACCATTGAACGTAAGCCGCTCCAGTAGTATCAAAAACCATGTCCATGCTACTACCTTCGGCAACCAATGTAGTCGCTCCTTTTAACAAGAAGCTCCTATCTGTCATTTCAACCTTTGTTCTATCTTCTAGGAATCTAAACTGAGAATCAGATGTTGGAACTTTAGCAACTTTCGATAAGTAGACAAAGAATGGGGATTCATCTGGTGCCAATTCTGCGACTCTGTCGCTAAAATCAAACAGTCTTCTTGATGGTATAGTACTATCAATGACTGCACCAGGAGTTCCAAACTTTACTTGTCCACTATTTAGAGTTGAGTTTAAAGCCATCTCTATTTTCTCCTAAGTTTATTTTATAAAACGTTAGTTCGACTTCCAGCACCGACAACTTCATCCCATAATTTATCCTTTTGGGACTTGCTTGCAGGTTGCTGGCCCTGAATTACTCCAGGGGAACGAGGAGATTGCTTATTTGCCCTTACCTGGTCTAAAGAAGAATTTGGTCTTGCAGTCGTTTCATTTTCATTCTTTAGAAATACATCAACTAATGTTTCTATTGATAAGTTCTCTTTAGGCTGTGAAAAGAATTTCACGAACCTACCAGCCTGATCGTTGGTAAAATTGTATTTACTTTTTAAATCAGTCTGAAGATTATTTACAAACATTTGTTCTTGTAGTGCCGACATATGACGGCCCACTGTTGAATCAACCATCTTTTGCTGATCTTTCATCCGCAATTTATAAGATGGAGATTCTGGTTTATAATAAGCATCCCACGGGTTAAATTCATCTTCCGTCATAGTCTTCTCCTGTTGACCTCGTCCTGCGATATTTTCCTGTATCATTGATACTAGATCGGGTCTATTTTCAAGAAGGTTAACAAGTGGTTTGAATTTTTCCATCTCCCGAACCTGAGATTCAAGTTTTTGATTCTCAGCCTGAGACCTATCATATAATGATTGGAATTTTCTAACCTCTTCATCTTCCTCCTCGATTTCATAAACCTCATCTTGGATTCCTTCGCTTACAAGTTCTTCAGAAGCCTCCTGTGGTTGATTTGTTTCAGCCATAATTTTACTCCTTTGATGTTCCTGATTTACGGGTAGAACCTTTTAAGATTTCCCTATACAGGACTTCACCATATTGTTTTTTTGACTTCAACGCCTTTAGGCGCCCTCTGCGTTAGCCATTTCATCGGATACTCTTTTGAGTTTATCCGTCTCTCTAAGCACAGCATTGTTGAATTTGGCACGATTGACCCTTCTATCAGAGTCCATCCTTGCTTCAATTTCAGATAACCTGGACTTAAACTTTTCGATTTGAACTCTCTGCTTATCACTACTTGATTCTTTCTTAGCAGATTCAAGCTCTTGGCTGAGTCCCTGTAATTGGGTCTGTAATTGCTCAACCTGAGCTTTGTATTGTTCAACTTCATTTAATCTTTGCATTACACCTTCTTTATCAAATATTTCTGGGTTCTTCTTCAATACTTCCATTCTATCTACAAGACCCATTTGAAACGCTTCCAGGTATACCCCATAAGTGGCCCACTTACTCTCTGGTAATGTGCTACCTGGTTCAATTTTTATATCATGTTGACCTATGTTCATTCTGTCTTTCTGTATATCTATAACAGCGCCGGTCATATCATCGTATGAATTTATCATAACCTCTGTTAGTGCGTTATTAGACTGGACGAGAGAGAATATTTTCTGAAATGTATAATGCCCTTTAGAAAGACAGTAAAGTACTCTCCCCAATCTATTAACACTAAATTCTATATCTCTCAATTTGGACTTCGGTCTTTCGGATCCTAATGCCACCATAGCCTCAGTACCCCTAACAGTCTCCGGTGCCTTCTCTGCAAATCCATGCATCATCTCAGGCAAGCCAAATATAAAATCTATATAAAACTCAGACTGTTGAATAAGCCTGTAAAACTCTCCGGCAAGTGGTTGTGGGGCAGGATAATGAGGTTCGCCCTGACTAGTATCAACCTCAATAACAGCATTGGGATTTGCCCAATCCCTTTCTAAATCTTCTATATTCTCAATGGATCCAAGAGGTACAATAAGTTTTAATCCCGCAGAAGCCTGTGCATGAGATAGGGCTAATGACCATAACTTGTTGAGAAGTTTCTGCATCGGCCTTGCTCTGGATACATCAGACTTGGGATAAGGAGTTCCAGTCCAAATATTAGGTAATGGAACTATAGGATATACATCAGTATTTAAAACATCTTCATAAAGTACAATCTCTCCAACGGAGGCACAGACAGCAATTCTATTCTGATAAACTTGCTCAAACTCCATGAATCCTCTTTCAAAGAGTCCTGGGTTCTCCTCCATGAATGTGCCGAATGAATCTTCATCCATTACCTGTTCTGATCCATTTCGTGCATCTAGTATTCTATAGAATGGAACTTTTATCGGATAGAACCTTTCAAGTATTTGATACTTATCATTACCCCATTCTAAGTCTTTTGCTTCTGCTGGAGTCCACGTTGACATGGTTGCTCTATTCTGAGCATCTGGATAATCTTCTTCCATAACGCCAGAAACCTGTTTAATCAATCCATCCGTTGTATTGCCTTCTTCATCTATTGTATCATCTAATTCAGGGTAGAGGTTAACGATCTGCTCGCCTGTTAAGATGGTAGAAAGAATGATGCCCTCGGCATCTAAAAACCACCTATCTCTTGCGGAAGGTGGAACATAAACCCTAAACGGGTCAACATAGGTAAACTTCACGTCACCTCTACCAAAATCTGCTTCCCTATCTATATAAGCATATAAGTATCCTAATCCTGTAATAGCATAATCTGCAATCGCTTGTTTCATCTGATGATCGCCATCAGATATATCCCATACATAACCTAAGATATGTCTCCATGTAGAGGCAACCTGATGGTCAGAGTCCTCTCTAGGTATAATAGTAAAAATCGGAGGCCTGGCAGTTAAAACGCTTTTTAATTTTTCAACAGCAGGAGAAATCCTATCCATTGGTATATCTGCTTGACTTCTTGATGACAGTTCACTAGACTCTGCTGTGGTAAAATGATTTCCCAAAAAGAAATCAATATCCATTCTAGCATCAGTGTCCCAAGTAATACGAGCATCACGCCATTTGCGTAAAAGCTCTTGATTCATCTGTGCTCTTTCGTCAGTAGGAAGGGCCATTATTATATTGCATATTATTATAATTACCCATAAATTCTTTTAATCTATCAAGTAAGTTATTGTTTTTTGAATAGGGAGAAGACGTAGGACTGAATGAATTCATACCAAAAGAATTCATTCCATTAGAATGATTTTGATAGGGATAGCCTTGCTTTTCACCGAACAACTCTTGGAGCTGTGCTAGAAGAGCCAATCTTTCCGTTTCAGGAATGTCTCGTCCGTAGGGCATTCCGCATAATTTACAACAAAAAATTATAAATGTCAAGGACAAAATGCCTAAAACATAAAAAAGTTTCCTATTTTCTTGCTCCAGTTAGCCAGGAATACGATCTTTTCTTAGTTTTTCTCTTTTTTGATTGAAATTGTTCTTCATCCACAACGCCGCTCTTAGGGTAGTTATGACCTATATAATGATTAGCATAGTACAATGCATCCATAAAATCATCATGCCTGGACTTAGGGAACTCAAACAATTCATCTACCACATTAGACATATTTCTTTTAACATATAACTTGTTTGTATTTATTATTGGGCCTAATGAGGCTAGCAATCTATCCTCTTTTTTAATCCCGTGAGGTGGCTTGGCGCCCTTAAATATACCTGGTAGCAATTTTCTATCTTTAGCGGATAATCTAGTGACCATATCTCTAACCATTTCTTGTGCGGCTACAGTTTCTATAGTAACTCTTCTAGGGTTATACATTCTAGCCAGGTTCATAATCTCTTGAGGCATATCATATATAGGAATTCGATCATAGAATGTATCCAGGACATATCTATTCTTATGCTTATCAACGCCCAGAACGACGATTGCCTGCATATCTGATGTATCAGTCGCAGTTGCGGCTAAATCAACGCCTATGAACGTATAGATAGGTATATAGTCATCACCTACATTCAAATAAGAAAACTTATTATGATATACATAATCGCCATCATAATAGTTAATTCTGTCTACTTTGAAAGGAGCATTAGCTACATCTCTAGCATCGTTTAAATACTCTTGACTAAATTTATGAATCTGACCAACATTCTCATAATCTCTTCTAATCTCTTTTAATTTATCAATAGAAAAGTATGAAGGCCATAAAGCCTTACCATCTTGTATAGCCTTATGAAATATAGTATGCCATGTATATTCTCTATTATTTCTAGTGGCATCCAGATACGATTCATAAATACCCTGCAAGGCGGAGTCAAAATGAACAATAGTACCCAAAAGCCATATACTACCCTCATTACCCTTAGATTCTTCTAGCGAAGGATATACAGTAGACATGAGCCATTCTTTAATTTCTGTTCTTCTTTCCTTAGTTTTCGTATTTAATTCAGATTCAAAGTCATCTAGAATAATACGTGTATAGCGAGTAGATATCTGAGCACGACCACGAAGCCTCTGATTGGTACCTTTTGCTATAACCCTGTCACCCTTAACCGTTTCAATCTCTTTCTCAGTCCACTTCTTACCTGCTATGCTACCAAAATAGTAGTTTAAAAAAGGATTAAACTCAACATGGTGTCTGATATATTTTAAATGATCTATAGCCTGACCTTGCTCTTCAGATACCCATGCGGCAAACTCTATCTTGTCATCAGGATTGAAATATAATTTATATAATAGTGCGGCTTTTGCAAGTGTGGACTTAGTATGTCCTCTAGGGAGAACAACACAAAGCTTTCTAATGCTATCATTTAATAACGCATCACCCACCTCATAGTGAAATGGAGCTGGTTTCGACTTGTTAAAGTCGTCAGGAAGAAATAGCTGACCAAAGTTTATGAGGTTTTGAGATGCTATATATAGAACTTCGTCCTTACTGGAAGAAGTTATGTCTATCGTTTTTTCTTCTTGTGCCTGTTTTGCTTTTGTCTCTTCTTCCAATGATGCCTCTTAATCTTTCTTCGTCTCTTCTTTAATACGCTTGGCATTTTTCTCCATATATTTCATTAGCTTTTTGTCATCTTTCCTCATTTCAATATAATTGAATAACACACTTTCCATCATAGCAACCCGCTGTGCAAGTGTCTGAATGTCAGAGAGCATACCTTTCAAGGCTCTTATTATATCATGCTTACTTATTGTTTTTTTTCTTTTCAACTTCCCAATCACCTCCCGATAATTCTTCATATTCGCCTATATCACCACCTTCATAGACAAATGCATTGAATGTCTTTTTATTCCTGAATAGAGTAACAGGTACTGAAACCCTCTTATACAGCCCATTGTCAACATTCTCATATTTATCAAGCTCTTTAAGCTCGTCATCTGATACTCTCATCACTTCAACTATTACTCTCCCATCTCCTTTTACTATAGCAGGAAACCAAGCACCCTTAGGGCGGACAAGCTTATAGTCATTAATAAACCCTTTTTGACCGAATCCAGTCCTAAGAGTACCATATACAGCTAAAGTCTTATTTCTTGCCACATTGTATGGCATTATGCTATCCCCACCTGAGTTGAGCCAAACTTGCCTAATTCTAATATTTCATCATCTATGCCATATATAGTGTGACAATGCCTACATAACCACGCCACCTGAATAGATAACGGGCCAAAAAGAGGTTTTGTATCTTCTCTAGTTAAAGTCTTCTCACAGGCCAAACATCTATCTAGTTTAGTCTTCGGAAATTTCGGCCTCAATTCGCCCGACATTCTTCGCATCCTTTAGTGCCTCCAGCTGATCTCTTGAAAAACCTTGAAATACTGTTAAAGATTCGCTCTTGTTAGACTCCTTAGGGT
>Ga0208181_1000677_pt1 | contig 15625 bp, 11 predicted proteins | sample MalvirDeepMed_s6_FD_184244 | JGI IMG/M metagenome (GOLD analysis project Ga0208181, IMG submission 184244) | Marine viral communities from the Global Malaspina Expedition - Malaspina viral metaG DeepMed_s6 (SPAdes) (version 2) | ecosystem: Environmental > Aquatic > Marine > Oceanic | place... | reverse complement strand
GATATAGGCTTGGGCGGCGCGTTGCAGATCCATCGCGTCGAAGAGCATCTGAGATGCCTCTTCGCCGAAATAGGAATCCTCGAGCGTGACCGCGCCGTAAGGGGTCGTGATCGTCTCGTCGCCGCTCAGCGTGGCCTTCTCGAGCGGGACCTCTTGCGCGGCAGCCGTCAGCGCCGTCGTGGAAAGCAAGACCGCGCCCGTGAGGAGACGTATTAGAAATCTCTTCATGAGTTCCTCCTGTTGTATCAAAACTGGAAATTAATGCCCGCGAAGACGCCCCATTCGGGCTGACCGTCTCCTTCGGTCGCAATCGAGTACTGCGGCTCGACAAAGGCGTTGACCGTGGCGAAATCCGTCTGTGTCACCTTGCCGACGCCGAAGCCGACCGGGACCGCGTAGTTGTCGGTCTCGAAATCGTAGGTCCAGGTGCCGGTCGACCGCAGATACCAACCCTCGCCGAGTTGGTAGAACCCGAACGGCTGGAAGGCCCCGATGCTCACGTCCGCGCGGTCTTCCTCCCCCGCGACGCTTGCCTGCCATGTCAGCAGATAGCCCCACTGGAACTTCGGGTTCGTCGCATTGAAGAGGACGTTGGCAAAGCCGAGCGACCACTTCTCGGACCCGAGCGCGTCCTCTGTGGCCGTCGGCAGGCTGAGCTGCGGCCCGACGCCGAAGCTGATCGCCGGGTTGCCCGTGTCGAAGAGGTAGGCGGCGAAGACGTTGAAATCACCGATGCCTGTCTCATCTCCGCCGTCGGCCTGTGGAAAGGTGTTGACCGGCAGGGTAGCACGCATCAGCCATTCGCCGCCAAAGGCGGAAAACGGTTGCGCATATCGCAGGTAGAGCTGGTTGGCGTCCCGGTCGGTTCCGGAAAGCTCACCGGTGTACTGGTTTTGGAAGTTGAGCGCCGTGGTGCTGGCCAGTGGATTGTTTGCCTGGGCTGCAGAATTGCTCTGGGCCGCAGCAGGCCCGGCCATCAACATGATCGCGACAACGCCTTGAACGATATTTCTATGAACCATTCCGTGTCTATCCCATTAAAGAATCGCGCAAAGATTGCACCTTGACCTAGCGTTAACATGCTCACGCCCGGCCCCGTCTACGTAAATCGTGCCAATATGCAGCTACATCCATTCCCGCCCGCGCGCTTGCTCGCGGGCCGCGGCGAGGGTCTTGCTCGGCGTCTCGCCGAACAGGGCCAGGTACCTGGCGGCAAGACGGCCGGGATCGCTGGCGCTGCCCCACCGCGCGGCCGCCTCGCCGATCCCGCCGGTCGTTTCCCATTGGGACAGCAGTTCGCGCCGGACGGCATGCAGCCGCGCGCGTCGAACATAGCCCTGCGGGGTGTCATGGAGGATCTCCCTGAATGACCTTTGGATGGTCCGTGCCGAAGCTCCCGTCGCCCGCACGAGATCGGAGGTGCGGATCGGCGCTGCGAGATTGCCGTGGATGTAATCCCGCGCCGTGCCGATGACCTCCGCCCGCCGCCCCGGACCTGAAACCTCTGCCGCCGTTTCCGGGCTGGCAAGTTGGCCGAGCAGCAGACCAGGAAGGGCGCTGCCGAACCTTGGCTGGACCTCGTGAAACGCCGCGCGTTGGATGAGGGCGACTTGCCGGGTGATCTCCTCCAGCTTCGGCGGCCGGACGCGGGCACCACGGCATCTGCCGCACTCGAACGCCGTCGGGTCGATGCGCTGGCCGGATCGCGTGACCTCGTTCCGCAGACGTTCCTGCGCAAGCGTGACAGCCACGTAGGCCGTGCACGGCGAGAAGATGGCATCGACTTCGCAATCGGGCGGAACGGCTGCGGTGTCGCCCTGCCTGATCGTTTCGAGCCAAAGGCGCGAGCCGTGTCCCGGCGTCAGGCACAGCAACAGGGTCACCGCATCCCTTGCCAGAACCCCGCGCAGGCCCACCATGCCGCCGATGATTCCGGTGCTTATGACGATGCCGCTTCTGGCACTGAACGCCAGGCTCCCGCGAAGCGGCGGCCGGGACAGCTGCATGGTTTCCAGCCTTGCGCCGAGAACCGCGTTCCGCAGATCCTCTATCCGACGGACGGTGAAGCGCTGCCACGTCCCGCCACCTGAACCGTTCGCTGTCTCCGAAACCAAAACGCCGCTCTCCGCACATCAATTCGTGCCATAATGAGACGGTGAAAAGCGTCGGTCTGTGCGTTTCGTGCCAAAATTCTACTGTTTCGGTGCGCGGGCGGCGCGGAGTGTCTCGCTCGGCTTTTCGCCGAAGAGCTCGCGATAGGCGCCTGCCATCCGGCCAAGATCGCTCATTCCCCAGTCATTCGCGATCAGGGCAATCGTGCAGGCGCGCTCAGGCGGGTCGGCAAGGTCGCGCCGGATCCTGTGCAGACGCAGGCGGCGGACGTAGCTGCGCGGGGTCTCGTCCATCACGTCCGCGAACGCCCGGAAAAGGGTTCTCCTCGACGCGCCGGCCGCAGCGGCGATGGCATCGGCCGAGATCGGCTCCGACAGGTGTTCGGCGATATAGGCGCGGGCTTGGCGGACGATGCGACCGTGACATCCGGGGTCGGTGCCGGCGTTCACCCTGCGCGGCGGTCGCGCGAGGTGGCAGATCAGGGAATGGAGCATGCTGCGCGCGGGATCGCCGCGAACGGCCCAGCCGCGATGAATGCACTGGAACTGCTCGCGCAGGCGGACCGGGGTTTCGGGGGCCAGCTTGCGTGGATGAACACCCGTCCCTCCGAGGGTCCGCTCATCGAGTGCAAGGTCAAGCTCGGCCGCTTCTTCCTCGAGGCGGTCCGCCGTCAGCGTCACCGTGGCGTAGAGCGATCCCGGCGCATAGATCGAGTCGTGTTCCTCGCCGGGAAGGTAGATGCCGACATTGCCGGTGCCGACCTCGTTCAGCCAATGCCGCGTCCCGGCCGGCAGATCGATCCCGACCCCGAGCGTGATCCGGTCGCCGGAAAGCGGCCCGTTCAGAGCAACCCGTCCGCCGACAAGCCCCGAGGTGTAGACCATCCCGTCGCACTCGGCAAAGGCCATCCCGCCCGAAAGGGTCCCACGCGACATCTGCGTAGCATCGAGACCGGCGCCAAGCACCGCATCCCTGAGGTCCTCGATCCGGGTGATCGGCACCGTGGTCCAGTTGTTGGTGGTATCAGGCGAGGGCATAATCCCGAGCTTCGTGAATAATTTTCTAAGATGATAGAGTTTATCGCGATTCGCCTGAACCGATCGGCCACGCGCCAGCGAACACGGCGCCCAGACGATGCTTTGACCAAGAGACTGCGTGCCGTCTGAGACCCTGTTTCCGATGAGCGCGCGGGCCAAGGTCAGGAAAGGGCAAGTCGGCGAAACGGGCCTTGGCCGCGCAACCAAGCCAATGCATCTGCGGGTGCTCTGGCTGTCTCAACATCCACTGTCGAGGAGCGCCCACCGGCGGCATCTAGGCCGGCTGCCGGAACGCCGCGCCGATCCGGTCGATCACGAACTCCATGAAGATCCGCGTCTTCGGATCCTGCCGCCGCCGGTGGGTGAACAGACACGCCATCTGGACCGCTTCGGGCGGCGTCTTTTCCGCCACAGGCACCAAAGCGCCGGATTTGAGGTGCTCGGCCACCTCAAAGACCGGCTTCAGCACGATCCCGTGCCCGCCAAGCGCCCAGTCCGTCAGAACGTCGCCGTCATCCGATTCATAGCGCCCCGTGACGGCAAAACGCCTAGGGCCGTCGGGTGTCAGAAGCCGCCACTGGAACTCCGCGGCGCCGGGAAAGCGCAGGTTGATGCACTCGTGCCGCTCCGCCAGCAGCGCGACGCCGTCCTCGGGCATGCCGCGCCGCGCCACATATTCGGGCGAGGCACACAAGACCCGCGGCACGTCGGCGATCTTGCGGATGCGCAGGTTGCTGTCCTCGGGCTGGCCGAGGAAGAAGGCAAGGTCGAGCCCCTCGGTCGTCAGATCCACCTTGCGATCGGTCAGTCGCAGACGCACCGAAACATCCGGGTACTCCGCCAGAAACAGGGGCACCTGCGGCGCGATCAACCGCCGCCCGACGCCCAACGGTGCCGCCACGTAGAGCGCGCCCTTCAGATGTTCCGTCACGTTGACGATCTGTGCCTCGGCGCTCTCCACCGCGGCGAGGATTTCCGTCGCGCCGCGGTAGAAACTCTGCCCGTGCTCGGTGGGCGACAGGCTGCGCGTCGTGCGCTGGAACAGCCGCACGCCCAGGCGCTCTTCGAGCTGCGAGATCCGCGAGAGGTCACCGCCGAGGAAATGCGCAGATCGCGCCCGGCCGCCGACATGCTGCCCAATTCGTAGACACGGACAAAGGTGCGGATATTGTCGAAATAGGACATGGCGACCTTTCCGGTTTTCTGTTTAAAGCGACATCCCTCAGGGTCGGGCAGCGCAGGGCCGGACCATTGTTCTGAATATTTTGATGCTGCTTGGCCTTTCCTGCGAATAGCAAAGAAAAAGCGCGTCCGCTACTGTCACGGCGACCCGCAACGCCCCGGAGGACACCATGTACGACTTTGCCATCATCTGGGACTGGATCGCCTTTTCCGTCCGTTGGCTGCATGTCATCACCGCCATGGCCTGGATCGGCGCCTCCTTCTACTTCATCGCGCTCGACCTGATGCTCAAGCCCAACCCCGCCCTTCCCGACGGGGCCCATGGCGAGGAATGGGAGGTACATGGCGGCGGCTTCTACCACACGGTGAAGTATCTCGTGGCGCCCTCTGAGATGCCCGAGCATCTCACCTGGCACAAATGGCAGAGCTACACGACGTGGCTCTCCGGCGCGGCGCTGCTGATGATCATCTACTGGGTCGGCGGCAATCTGTTTCTGATCGACCCGACCAAGGCGGATCTTGCCCTGTGGCAGGGCATCGTGATCTCGGGCGGCTCGCTGACCATTGGCTGGCTGGCCTATGACGCGATGTGCAAGTCGAAGCTGGCCGACAGGCCCACGCTGCTGATGCTGCTGCTGTTCGTCATCCTCGTGGCGATGTCGTGGGGCTATCACCAGATCTTCACCGGACGCGCGGCGCTGCTGCACCTAGGCGCCTTCACCGCGACGATCATGACCGGCAACGTGTTCTTCCAGATCATGCCGAACCAGCGCATCGTGGTCGCCGACCTGAAGGCCGGGCGCAAGCCTGACCCGAAATACGGCAAGATCGCCAAGGTCCGTTCGACCCACAACAACTACCTGACGCTGCCCGTCGTCTTCCTGATGCTGGCGAACCACTACCCGCTCGCCTTCGGCACGCAGTATGCCTGGATCATCGCGTCGCTGATCTTTCTCACCGGGGTGACGATCCGGCACTACTTCAACACCATGCACCGCACCGGCACGGGGCCGACCTGGACCTGGCCCGTCACCGTGGGGATCATGATCGCCATCGCCTGGCTGTCGACCGTTCCCGGCATGGACACCTACGAGGAAAGCGAGGCCCGCGCCCTGACGCCATACGAAGAGAAATTCGCCTCGGCCGAGACCTTTGAGGACGCCTATTTCGCAGTGGTCGGGAACTGTTCGATGTGCCACGGGCGGGAGCCGTCGTGGGACGGGATGCACTGGCCGCCCAAGGGCGTGGTGCTGGAGACCGAGGCCGACGTCGCGCGCCATGCCGAGCAGATCTACCTGCAGGCCGGGCGCACCCACGCCATGCCGCCGCCCAACGCCATCCAGATGGACCCCGACGCGCGCCGCCAGATCGTCACGTGGTACCGCGACGCCACCGGCGCCGAAGAAGGCTGAGCATCCTTCCCGATGCAGCTCCCCTCTTGAAAGTGTGCGGCTGTTGTCGCCGGTCGGATCAAACTGCGACGTCAGGATAAACGCCGTCCCGGAACGCGCCACCTTCCGGTGGCCAGAGGGGCCGCCATCCACAACGTCCAGCGCCTAGCCGGGAACCGGAATGGCGGCGCCGGCCAGATCCGGTCCGCACCCGCCATGCGGTCAGGCCCGGGATCGCCCCCTACCCCTCTGCCGGACGCGGTCAGGAGACCGGGTCAGCCAGCCGTCATTGCCCCCATGCCCTGCACCGGCTGGCCCGCCCGAGCCGGATCCAGAACGCCGAGATATCCCACAAGTGTGTCCGGAGCGATCAGGTCGGGATGCGAGCAATCAAGCTCAATCCCCTGCACGTCCGCCGCATAGGGCTGCCAAAGCGCGGCATGGCGCGCGCTGCCCGTCTGGTCGCGCAGCGCGGTGACATGGCTGAGCGGCGCCCGCAGCACCGGCTCGCGGTGGCTGCGCACCAGCGCGTTGGTGGCCCGCACCGAACGGACCACCCCGTCCTGCGCGGCCTGCGGCAGATGGGCCAGCGGATGCCCGTGTTGCTTCAGGAAGCCCATGATCGCCGCGCGCGTGTCAAGCTCCCGGTGCGCCTCGGGATCGAAGCCGGCGATGGCAAGCAGCGCGCGCAGGGCGGTGGCCTCGTCCGGCTCGGGCTCGGCCCGCCAGCAGTCCGACGGATAGGCATCGAGCAGAAGAAGCGTTTCGATCTCCCGGCCCCGTGCTTCGGCCTCGGCCGCCATGGCGTGCGCGATGATCCCGCCGAGCGACCAGCCGAGCAGCGTGAGAGGCCCCGACGGCTGCAGCGCCTCGGCCCGGTCCATGTAGGCGCGCGCCATGTCGGTCAGGGTCTTCGGCGCGTCTCCCTCGTGCAGCAGTGGCGATTGCAGGCCGATCAGCGCCCGCCCCGGCAGTGCCCGCGCCAGCGCGCGATAGCACCAGCAGAGCCCGCCCGCGGGATGCACCGCGAAGACCGGGCGCGGGCCCTCTGACAGGCGCAGCACCGGGCCGGTCCCGCTGTCGTAGCCGCCGTCGAGCCGCTTGGCGAGATCGCCAAGAACCGGTGCCTCGAGCACCGCACCAAGGCCCGGATCGCGGCCGGTCTCTTCCTCGATCCGCAGGCAGAGACGCACCGCACCGAGGCTGTCGCCGCCGGCGGTGAAGAAATCGGTCTCGAGCGTGGCCGGGGAGGCCAGCCCGAGCACCTCGGCGTAAAGCCTTGCCAGCAGGCCCTCTCGGGGGGACCGGGCCTCTTGCCCCGGCCGGGTGTCGGTGGGATCAGGCAACGCCTTGCGGTCAAGCTTGCCGTTCGGGGTGAGCGGCAGCGCGTCCAGCGTGATCAACTGCGCCGGCAGCAGCGCCTGCGGCAGATGCTCGGCCAGCGCCGCACGGACGTGCTCTGCCGTGTGCCCGGCGCGTGGCACGACGTAGCCCAGCAACCGGCCTTCGCGTGCGATCACCGCCGCCTGCGTCACCTGCCCCGTAGCCGCCAGCGCCGCCTCGATCTCGCCGGTTTCGATCCGCACGCCGCGGATCTTCACCTGCCCGTCGGCGCGGCCCAGATAGGTGATGCAGCCACCGTTCCGCGCCACCGCGATGTCGCCGCTGTCATACATCCGACCGCCCGCAAACGGGTCGGGCACGAAGCGCTCCCCGGTCAGCTCCGGCTGGCCAAGATAGCCCCGCGCCAATTGCCGCCCCGCCAGCCAGAGCCGCCCCGGAACCCCGTCGGGCACCGGTCGGCGCCGAGCGTCGAGCAGGTAGCAGCGGGTGTTCCAGACCGGCCGGCCGATCGGCACCGAGGCGCCCTCGCCGCCAGCAAGGGCCTCGTGGTAGGTCACGTCCACCGCGGCCTCGGTCGGGCCATAGAGATTGTGCAGCCGTCCCGCGATGCGCTGGTGGAACCGGTCGGCAATCCGCGTGGGCAGGGCCTCGCCACTGGCGAAGACATCCGCGATGCGCAGCCCCTTCGAGGCAGGCGCATCGAGGAACAGCTCCAACATCGAAGGCACGAAATGCATCGTCGTGATGGCATGTTCCCGCACAAGTCCCGCCAGCGCGACGGGATCGCGATGCGCTCCCGGCGGCGCCACGACAAGCGTCGCGCCCGACAGGAGCGGCAGGAACAGCTCCCAGACCGAAACGTCGAAAGTGGTCGGCGTCTTTTGCAAAATGCGTGCACCGGGACCGATGCCATATGTCTCGCGCATCCAGAGCAGGCGGTTGACGATGGCGTCATGCTCGATGACCACGCCTTTCGGCGCGCCGGTCGAGCCGGAGGTGAAAAGCACATAGGCTGCATCGTTCGGAGCCGGCGCGCGTGGCGCTGCCTCCGGCCCGGGCTCGTCCGTCCCGAGGACCGGGATGTCACCGAACGAGAGGCCCTGCGCAAAGATCGCCTTGGGGGCGGCGCGCGCGACCATGGCGGACCGGCGGGCGGTGTCGTCTTCGGGGTCGAGCGGCACATATGCGGCACCGCAGCGCAGCACCGCGACCAGCGCGATCATCATCTCGACCGAGCGCGGCAGCGCCACGCCGACGATATCGCCGGGTCCGATGCCGCGCGCTGCCAGCCGCCGCGCCAGCGCGCCGCTGCGCGCCTCGAGCGCGCCATAGCTGAGGCGTGTCTGCCCGAAGACCAGCGCCGTGGCGTCCGGCTGCGCTGCCATCTGCGCCTCGATCAGCGCGGCCATTGTGGTGCGTGGAATGTCCCGCGCGGTGGCGTTGCGGGCGCCCACATGCTCGGCCGTTTCCTGCGGGGTCAGCGTCGGCACATCGGCCAGCCGGTCCGCGTCGAGCGCCGCGTCGAGGAACGCCACGAGGCGGTGGCAGAGCGTCCGGGTCTGGTCGTCCTCGTAAAGCGCATCATTGGCATCCACCTGCGCCAGCAGCCCCTGCGCCGGATCGCCCCGGAAACAGACGGTGAGGTCGTCGACCGACCCCGCCCCGAGGATCTGCAGCTGCGTCCTGCATCCAGGCAGGTCAGGACAGGCATCGAAGGGCAGGATATTGATCAGCGGCCCCCAAAGCCGGCGCCCGGCCCCAATGCGCCCGGTCTCGCGGGCCAGCGCCTCGCCTCGATACCGCCCGTTGCGGCGCAGGCCGGCAAGATCCGCACCGACTGCGGCGATCCAGTCGGCCAAAGCCGCATCCTCATCCGGCACCAGCCGCAACGGCAGCACGTTGACCTGCGTCGAGACGGTGCGCGCCACCTTGCCCATGCGGTTCTGAAGCGGGATGCCGAGGACGATCTCGTCGCCCTCTCCGGTGGCGATCCGCGGCATGTGCCGGGCAAGGAAGGCGCCGGACAGTGCGGTCAGCGCATCGGTCCAATGCACGCCGGCGCGGTCGGCCAGCGCCGCCAGCGCGGCGCCGATCGCGTCGGGCAGCGCCTGCTGGGCGCGATGGAACCAGCGTCCGTCGCCCGCGCCCTGTCCTCCGGCGTGCTCGATCTCGCCAAGCCCGGCCAGACGATCGTGCCACCATGCCTGCTGACGGGCGCGCGCGGGGGCCGTGGCAAAGCGCGCGTCGTCCTCGAGGGAGCGGGCGAAGGGCGACAGCGGATCGCCGGCTACGCCGCCCGTCTCTTCGGCATAGAGCGCCGCGAGGCGCCGGGTCACCTGCACCATGGCCTGCCCGTCAGCGGCGATGTGGTGGATGCGTTCGGTCAGGACGAAACGCTCCGGGGCGCTGCGCCAGAGCGTGAACCCGGCGATTGGCCCGGTCGCAAGGTCCAGCGGCTGCCGCGCCTCGGCACGGATCGCGGCCTCGAGATCTTCGGACGCATCGCGCAGCACCAGCCGGGGCGCGCCCTCCGGGTCAAGCCACTGGCGCGGGCCTTCGGGTGTTTCGGCGACGCGCAGCGACAGCGCGTCCGCCTCCGCCCCGAGCCGGTCCACCGCCCGGACCATCGCCCCGGCGTCGAGCGGGCCGTCGATCCAGAGCGCCTGCCCGGTGACGAAGACCGGGCTTTGCGGATCGCGCAACTGGGCATACCAGATGCCAAGCTGCGCCTCGGTCAGGGGAAAAGCGTCCGGCGGCGGGGTCATTGCGCAGCTCTTGCCAGCTCCCAGAACTCGTCCAGCGTCTCGCATTCGTACAGTCGTCCCGAGGGCAGGGTCGGCTGGATCTCTTCCCAGCCCATCAGCAGGCGCATCAACGCGATGCTGTCGAGGCCCAGATCACCAAGATGTTCGTCGGTCGCAACCTCGTCGGCCGGCAGATCGAGCGCGGCGGCCACGTCGGCGCGCATTTTCTCGAGTGTCAGGGTCATGCGGTCTTCTCTTCTTCCTTGAGGATCTCGGCGCGCAGCGCCTCGCGCAGCTGCCGGCGCGAGATCTTGCCCACGGCAGTGGTGGCAAAGCCCTCCACGAGACGGATCTCGTCGGGGATCTTGAACGCGGCCACCTCGCGGCCACGCATGTACTTGCGGATCTCGGCGGGGCTGGGTGCGTCGCCACGCGGCAGGATGAAGGCGCAGGCGCGCTCGCCGAGCCGCGCATCGGGGATCGAGACCACCACCGCGTCGAACACGCCCGGATGCCCGATCAGCAGGTCCTCGACCTCTTCGGCCGAGATCTTCTCGCCGTTGCGGTTGATCTGGTCATTCGCCCGTCCCTGCACCACGAGATGCCCCGAGGGCAGGCGGATCACGATGTCGCCGGTGCGGTAGAACCCGTCCTCCGTGAAGCTGCGGGCATTGGCGCTATCGTCATCATGGTAGCCGCGGATGGTATAGGGCCCGCGGGTGAGCAGGTTGCCGGGCTGCCCCTCGGGGACCGGGGTGCCTGCATCATCGAGGATCAGCACCTCGTCATCGGCGCTGATGGGCCTGCCCTGCGAACCGGTGACGATCTCGTCCGGGTCGTCGTCGCGGGTGTAGTTGACCAGCCCCTCGGCCATGCCGAAGACCTGCTGAAGCCGGCATCCCAACAGCGGCGTGACGCGCTTGGCGCTCTCGGGGAGGAACTTCGCCCCGCCGACTTGAAGGATCTTGAGGCTTGGCAGTTGGGGCTTGGATTTCTGGGCCGCATCCAGCCAGAGCAGCGCCAGCGGCGGCACGAGGCCAGTGATCGTGACACCCTCCTTCGCGATCAGCGGGAAGGCGATCTGCGGCATCGCGGCGGGGCACAGCACGACCCGCCCGCCCGCGTAAAGCGCGCCGAAATGGCCGGGCGAGGACATGGTGAAGTTATGCGCCACCGGCAGCGCGGCGAGGTAAACGCTCTCCTCGGTAAGGCCGCAGATCTCGTTGCTGGCCCGGACCGAGTAGAGGTAATCGTCATGCGTGCGCGGGATCAGCTTCGGCAGCCCGGTCGAGCCGCCGGAGATCTGGCAGAAGGCCACGGCCTGTGGATCGGGATCGGCGGGCAGCGTGGCGGGGTCCCCCGCAAGGGTCTCCATCGCCAGCGCACCCTCCGGCGCCTGCCCGGCCACAATGACGTGCTCGAGCGCCGGCAGATCGCGCTTGAGGTCCAGCATCATCGCCGCATGGTCGAACCGCTCGATCCGGTCCTGCACGAGGATCGCCCGTGCCCCTGCCTTGCCTGCGAGATGCGCGACCTCGGTGCGGCGATGCGCGGGCAGCGCGTAGACCGGGACAAGCCCGGCGGCGAAGGCGGCAAACACCGCCTCGAAGAAGCACGGCGCGTTGCCCATCTGGATCAACACCCGGTCGCGGGGCCTGAGCCCCAGCGCCAGAAGCCCCGCCCCCAGAGCGCGGGCGCGGTCGTTCAGACCGGCATAGGTGATCTGCACCTCGCCGGAGGTGATGGCCACGCGGTCGGGATGCGCCTCGGCACGGGCGCGCAGCATGGCGGGGAAGGTCTCACCGCGCCAGTAGCCCTTGTCTCGGTAGCGCGCGACCAGCTCGGCGGGCCAGGTCTGGGTGGGGTCGGTCATGGCTTTGGCTCGTTCGGGAAAGGCGGGGGCCGCTCACCTGCGGCCCCCGCGGAGTGTCACTTGGCGACGATGCGCGTCAGGCTGCCGGTGCTCTGGTCGACGACATAGACGCGGCCCGCGTCATCCACGGTCAGGTGGTTGGGCGTGTCATTGCCCTTGAGGTTGGCGACAAGCGTGCCATCGGCGTCCAGAACCGCCACGGCAGCATTGCCACGCATCGCGACATAGACATGGCCCGTCGCCGGATCGACCACGGCATTGAGCGGGTTGGCCCCGACATTCACCTGGTTCAGCAGCTCACCGCTGGCCCCGTCGAGCACGCTGATCGCGTCGTTGCCCTGCGCCACGGTGTATACCCGGCTGCCATCGGGGCTGGCCGCGATACCAATGGTGTTGGCCGAACCGGGCACCTGCCAGACGGCGGTTTCCTCGCCGGTGTCGAGATCGACCACGGCGACCTCTTCGCTGCGCAGCGACGAGACGAAGAGCTTGCCGGCCTCGGGGGCGAGCGACAGGCTGGCGGTGGCGAAGTCCTGACCCCGGCGGCCGGATTCGAGCGTGATCGGCTCCAGCTCCTCGAGGCTGTCGGCGTCGAAGACATGCACGGTCGGCTCGAAGGTGGCGGTCACGTAGACCTTGCCGTCATGGTGGACCACGTCGCGCGAATGCGGCACCGTGCCCGGCGCGAACTGCTTGACCAGGCTCAGATCCTCGAACGAATAGACCGCGACCGTGTCCTGCCGGGTGTTGGTCACCCAGACCTGCCCCGGCGCCAGACCGATGCCATAGACCGCGAAGAGCCCGCCGTCAGAGCCATCCTCGCGGGCCGGCGCCGCCTCGGGAGAGACCCGCGCGATGGGCTCGAGCGTCTCGGGATCGAGCTTGACGAGCTCGGATTCCTTCACCGGCGGGCGGCCCACTGCGCTGGTCACGAAAAGCGCGCCGTCGCCGCTGGCCACCTGGTAGGGGCGGGTCGCGACCTCTGCCGACTGCTGGTCATAGGCCTCGGCGTTGACGTCGCCGGGATCGGTCGAGACCTTCAGATCGAGGATCGTGGCCGACGCCGCCTCGCCGCCAAGCTCGACAACGACCGGATAGATCCCCGGCGCGGCGCCCTCTGGAATGGTGATGCTCGCGGCCAGCTCGCCCGCGTCGTCGGCGCTGAAGGGGCCGCCCTCCAGCGTTTCGCCGCCCTGGCGCAGGGTGACCGGCTGGTTCGGCGCGAGGCCGCGTGCCTGGATCTGCGCCGTGCCCCCGGCGAGGATCGGGCCCCGTTCCGGTCCCGACGCGCCGATGCGCCCGTCAAAATCGCCCGTTGCGGCGAAGGGCTCGGCGCCCGCGACGCCGGTCAGGGAGATCATCACCGCGCAGGCGGCGACGCCGCGGCGCAATGCGCTGGCAAGGGGTTTCTGGGTCATCTTGTCTCCTATTCCGGGACTTTGCCCGGGTCTGCCATGGGTCCGGGACAGGCCCGGAGGTTCACATAGGCCCGATGGCTGCAGCGGAGGCTGTGGCTTCCGGCCCTGAGGCCGATGATGGGGCGGGCATTGCCCCTCGCGCCCGCCGTCGCCGGCAGGCAAGCGTGGTACGTGTGATCAGCGCGACTCCGTCGCGGAAAATCCGTTTTCGATCAGGAACCTGATCGAGGCGCGGAAGGTCTCGCCGTGGCTCAGCCCCGGAAAGGTCGTGAGGCTGCCGGGAATGCCTGCGTCGCGCAGGGTCGCATCGAGCCCGTCGAGCGCGCCCTCCGGCAGGGCCGAGCGCATCCGCACGAGCTTTTGCGCATTCGGGTTGTCCGGCTTGCTGGCGCGCTCGCGCTCGAGTCCGCCGTGGTGAAGATCGAGAGCACGCTCCGGCCAGGACCCGGCGGCCACATGCGCGTCGATGCGCGGCAGCAGACTGCCATAGTCCCACCAGAGCGACGGGCTCGCGGCGACGTAATGCGCGAAGGGCGACGCGGTTTCGCCCGCCGCCCAGAGCACGAACAGCCCGCCATAGGAATGGCCCCAGAGCGCGCTGCGCTGCATGTCGATCGGGGCTACGCGTTCGACACGCGGCACGATCTCGTCTTGGATCAGGCTCAGATAGGCCCCTGCCCCGCCGCCGGTCCGCCCACGCGGATCAAGGACCGGCGCGCCATCCGCGGACGGCGGCGTGTAGTCGCGCGTGCGCTCTTCGCCGGCGAACCTGCGGTCTGTGTCATAGCCCAGGGTGACGATCACCGGCAGCGGCGCCGCGGCGGCCAGCGCGTCGTCTGTCAGCAGATCCAGCACCGCCTGCCCGTCAAGCGCGAAGATCACCGGGAAGCCGTCGGCCGGGGCTGGGCCCTTCGGTGTCAGGATGCCGATCTCGTAGGGTGTGCCGCCATCCGGGCCGGGCAGCGTGAACCGGTCCGTGTCGACCACCTCGGAGCCGGTCTCAAGGATCGACGGGCCGAGCGGCTCCGGCGACGGCTGCGCCGCAACGCTCAGCGGCAGCATGAGCAGGAACGCCAGCAGCCTCATCGCCCGGCCTCCGCCTCGAGCCGCTCGAGCAGCGGCGTTTTCTCACGCCACTCTGCGTACCAGTCGTCGACGGCTGCACCGAACCAGTCGCGGCCGACCTCGACCACCGGCACGTCGGTGTCCTTCAGTTTTGCCAAGTTGATGGCGTCGATCTCTCCGTAGAGATCGACCATGGCGGCGATCTGCTCGTCGAACACGGCATCGATGGCGGCGCGATCCTCTTCGCTGATCCCGGCCCATTTGCGCGCGGAGGCTACCGCCGCCATCGGGAATATCATGTGCCGGCTGTCGAGGATGGTGCCGGCGTTCTTGTAGTAGCCGGAATTCCAGGTGCCCTCGTGGTCGATCTGCATCGCATCCACCTGACCGTTGGCAAAGGCGTCATAGAGCGCCGGGAGCGGCAGCGGTGTGGGCGCGGCGCCAAGGCCGGTCCAGAAATCCATCTCGGGGGCAAGCGGCACGGTGCGGATGCGCAGCCCCTCCAGATCGCCTGCCTCGGAGACCTCGCCTGCCGTCACCACCTGCCGCATCCCGGCCATGCCCCAGGCCAGACCCCTGAGACCGAAATCCTGCATCCCTTCAAGGAGTTCTCCGGCGACCTCGCCACGAAGAAGGCGCGCGGCCTGCTGCGTGTCAGAGGCGAGGTAGGGCGCGTAGAAGATGCCGTAATCCTCGCTGCGATTGGCGAACTCCGCCGCCGTCAGCATGGCGAAGTCGATGGCCCCGGTCTGGAGTTGCTGCAGCATCCGCGCCTCGTTGCCGAGCTGTCCCGAGGGCATCACCAGGATCTCGACCCGCCCCTCGGTGGCCTCGGCGATCTCGGTGGCGATGGTCTGGGCCGTCTTCGTCCATTGGTGCGGCGGCGGCGTGATGAGGCCAAGGCGGTATTGCTCGGCGCTCGCGGGGGCCGCCAGCAGGGACAGGGCGAGGATCAGGGAACGGCGCATGTCGTCTCCGGTCAGTGGAACAGGGTCAGGGGGCCAAGCGCGAGGCCGGGCAGGAGTGTGAGGATGGCGAGCACCGCGAGCGCGCCGCCAAGGTAAGGCAGCAACAGGCGCGACAGGCGACCGGCGGGAATGCCGGTCTGCATGGCTGCGGTATATAGGCCAACTCCGACGGGCGGCGTCAACAGCCCGATGGTCAGATTCAGGCACGCGACGAGGCCGAAATGCACCGGGTCGATGCCGTAGCTTTCCGTCGCGACCGGAAGCAGCACCGGCACCACCAGAATGAGCGCCGGCATCGGGTCCAGCACCATGCCGAGCCCCAGCAGCAGCAGGTTCAGCAACAGCAGGAACACGAGCGGATTGTCCGACACGCTCGCGAGCCGGTCTGCGACCAGCGCGGGCAGGTTCTCCCACGCGGCGACCCACGCATAAAGCCCGGCCGCGGCAATCAACATCAGGATCGAGGCGCTGGTCGCAGACCGGCTCGCGAG
>Ga0208181_1000667_pt1 | contig 15760 bp, 23 predicted proteins | sample MalvirDeepMed_s6_FD_184244 | JGI IMG/M metagenome (GOLD analysis project Ga0208181, IMG submission 184244) | Marine viral communities from the Global Malaspina Expedition - Malaspina viral metaG DeepMed_s6 (SPAdes) (version 2) | ecosystem: Environmental > Aquatic > Marine > Oceanic | place... | reverse complement strand
CACCTGAAAGAATATTAGCTGCAATAGCGCTGGTCGTTCCACCTTTAACTTGATTAACTCCTGTTTCATGTTCATAATAAGTTGAAATTCCATCCGTGTTTCCTACTGTATCACAGGTATCAGTACCTGCATCATAGGCTGTTGCATGAGGTAAGCCAAAGATAGCAGAATCTATCCACGTACTTCGTGGAAAAGTTGAGCTGGCGTTCGTAAACCAAATAGGTCTCGACGGAGTTGAATCTAGATAACTATAAACTACACATCTATTAACCACATTGGAATCGGCCGTTGGATAAAACCACATCACCTCTCCAAACAGGTTATTAATTCCACAATAAATAAATTGATTTGAAGTTGTGTTAAGATCATCATAAACATAGTCTTCAACCAAACAGTCCATCGATTCTAGTTTACCAGTAAATCTAAAGAAACCATTATCAGACATCCAGTACGCAGCACCATCCACTTCGACAGATGCATTCTTTCCTATCAATCCACAGTTCGTTCCCACTTGTTCATAGGCGAAAGTAAAAGGAGTTCCAACAAATCTCATAGTAAATAATGAAGTATCGGTCCATACATAAATTGCATTTCTACCGAGCTTAGCTCCCATGATCCGTGAGCCGGCAGCCAGTCTTTGTGTGCCAGCACTATTGACTGCGGTAGGTGCCCAGTCAGTTATATCCTCTTGGTTAGAGAATCTTATAAACATATCATCTTGAGTACTTGGTGTACCAATGGTTGTTTCTGTTCCACATAAAACTAAGTGACGATCGGGAGTCGAGACTAACATATCTCTAGACGCTGTTGGTGCACCAGAAATAATAGTAGCTCTGGTTGCTGTTGCATTAGAGGCATCTGCATCCCATTCAAATACAGCACTATTACAAATTAAAGCAATAAGGGTTGATCCTAAGTTATCCAAGGACCATAAACCAGGTTCTGCAACTTTGTCCGTAGTTGCTGCAGCTTGACCCCATGCAGCATAGTCACTATAATTAGTAACCGTTGCTCCATCAGAATGAGCGGCTCTTGTTGTTCCTCTTGCAGCTCTACTTATTCCTGTTAGATTACTTCCTGAAACTCCCGTGTAAGAAATTTCTTCTGTGCCTACTAAAATATAATTTGTACCCGTAGTTGGAAATCCAGTAACCGAATCTAAAGTAATGCTTGTTCCTGATCCTCCGGTTCCATAAACATCGTCTCCTAAGGCTCCATCTAAAGTTGTCGTTTGAGGATTGGTTACACTACCTCCCCATTGTGATATTCCATATCCATAAACTCCAACCTGTTCAGCTGGGCCTACTGGGTAATACCATTTAACAGAACAGTCTCCATCCGTAGCGGTTGCGCTGGCATTGGAGCCCATAGTAATAGTAACTGAAGTAGAATTTACTACTTCAGTTATCATAAAAGTTTTATCGTCAAAATCAGAAGCTGAATAACCTGAGCCTGTAGGAATGGTAACATTTTCAAGAAATAAAATATCTCCTGCTGTCATTCCAGCAGTTGTAGATAAAGTAATGGTAAGAATAGCAGAGCCTGAAGTAGAAGCGAGCTTGTCTGTTAAGGCTCCAAAGTCAGTTTTAATTGGATGTATGTCATAATACACCCCGCCAGAATATGCATATAAAATTCTATTGGTTCCAATGATGCCATATTTAATACCATCTTTGTTGACCATTTGATGAAGAGCTCGAGCAGCTCCACACAAAGCTTGGTCTCCTAATTGAGACCATCCTCCTATTTTTTCAGGAGTGCCATATCTAAAACGAACATTTTCACCATCCGTCCATTGAGCTTCGGCTCCTGTTGGAGTAATTTGTTTATTGAATCCTGGTAAAAACCCTATTTTTTGTAACATAGAATACCTACTATATATGCTTTTTAAATTTTTGGTAATACTATAATCGACTCTAACTTGTATGTAAATTGCTTTTATAAGAAGAGGGTAGTCCTAAATGAGGTCGTGTGTCGTATTTATTTTTTTTAGCATCAGGACCTTCTGCATTATTGTAATGTAAAAAGACTTGACCACAATTTTCTCCTGGAAATTCTGCTCTCCAATGTTCTAATAATTCTCCTTTATAAATTAACATGTCTCCTGGATTTAAATCTATTTGAATACCTGCTTTACCTACTTCACCCGAAGGCTCTAAATATATAGGCCAAGGATCTCCTCCTAGATTTAAAGTAGTAGAAATTTCACAACTAAATCTATCTTTATGTCTCTTAAGAACATCTCCTTTTTTATAAATCCTTGCATAGGAGTAAGTTTCATATAATTTTAATCCTGTTTCTTTTTCCATTAAAGGTTTAAGTTCTGCAAGCAAAGTATCCATGGCGACATCTCCATAGGCACAATAAGTATTTGGAACCTGTGCATCATTCCATCCACCCCAATCTACATTATAAGGTGAGATATGTTTTTCATCCAGAAGAGTTTTTGCAGCAGTTCTTTTTAATAAAAAATATTTATAAATAAAACCCGACAACTCCGTGGATAGTGCATTTCTAAGTACAGCATATTTATTTTTTTTAAAACTCATCTTTTCTCCTATCTAAATGGGGCTCCTAGATTCCACACTACTAATGAATATCTGATTCCATCCGTTACTGGTTTTACTCGGTGCCATATAAAAGAAGGAAAAACAATAATAGAACCCTTCTTTAATGATGGTGGTTCCCATAACTCATCTCCTTCTTCTTGCATTTTGTTTTTGAATTGAAGATCTCCTCCTTTGTAGTCGGAAGGATCGGACAACAAAACAGACACTGAAAGTTTTCTTGTCTTGCCATTATAATTTATATTATTATGTTCTCTATATTCTTTAGCCCAACTATCAGTATGCCACCCATAATACTGACCTGTTTTATATTTTGTAAATTGACATGCTTCTGACCAAGTCCAGTCAAAATTCCAACCAGCATTTCTGTTAGCTCCGTGAACATAGGGATGTATTTCTTTATAGATCCAAGGATCGCTTAACCAAACAACACGAGAATCCCTTTTCTTTTTTAAATTTTTAATATCCGTTTCATTTAAAGGAATGCCTTTCGATGTTTTATCATGCTGGTCACCTGTCATTGCCAGTTGATCCTCGTGGTGATTTCCATATTTTATAAGTTCATCGCAAAACCTATGTGGAAGAATCCCATCAAAATACCAATATATATTTTCTAAGTTCATATTATTTTTTATGATGTAACCAACTTGGTCCAAATATCATATTATTATGTAAAGGGTTGTTTACAATCTCCTCCGTTATATCAGGACATTGTTTGCCTGGATATAGTTTTATACGATGTCTAAATATATTAGTGACTGCAAAACCCACTCCTTTTTTATTAGGGTATAAATTAACATAATCATGGCCTCCTAAAAAACCACCTTTTTTAATCTTAGGATACCAAGCTTTTATTTCCTGCGTGGCATGCTCTTGAGAATGTTCAGAATCAAAAAATATAAAATCCACAGATTCATCTTCATAGTCTTTTGCTGCTTCCACACTGTCCTTTTTAATTAATGTAATCTTATCTTTAACAGGTTCTATGTTATTTAAAAATTCTTGATAAGCTGTTTCATCGCCAGGTAAATTAATAGGAAAGTTATCTATAGCATCAATGGTTATATTCTTTTTCGCATTAATAATTTCTACCGCTAAATAAGATATAGATTTCCCTTTCCAAACACCGGCTTCTATAAATTTTGCATTGTCGTACTTTGAAACCATTTCTGAATAAAGAACAGGAAAATCAAACCAGCCTTGTATGGTGTGGTAAAAATGTTTCATATGATTTTAAAATTAAAAGAAATAATGATCCGTGGTTCTTCGTTTAAGTTAGGGGTTACATAATGATCCAATCCTGATTGAAAAATAATAAATTTTCTTTCTTCAGGATTAAACACTATGGAACTAAAATCTAGTTTATGTTTTTTATATTTTAATACTAAATCTCCACTATTTTTAGGTACCTTTATATAATACACACCACTTACATCGGGAGAATTTTTAGGATAATCTACATTTAAATGATTATGTGATTGAGTGCTTTCATTTTTATAATGAACTTGGGCCCAGAAATTAATAGGTTCATCCTTTAAAATTAAAGATTTATTAAATTTATTACTATAAGCTAAACTCATTTGATCTATGATCTTTGTAATCTCCTCACTAAAAGGAATAGCAATATCTTCATAACGTGTGTGCCAGCGATTCTCATTAAGTCTTTTTTTGTAGTTTTCAATGCATGTTTTTTCTAGTTCCTCATGATTGATATTATCTAAGTATCCGTAAATAAAGTCATTAACATAGAGTGTCTTATAAAATTGTTTCATAGATCCTTTCCTATGTATATTTTCTTTAAATTTAAGTCTGCTTTAGTAAAAGTTATTAAAGGAATATATAAATTTTTTATATCTGGATAGTTACAATTGTCCGGTATATCAAGTTTAATTTGTTTGCACTCATATTTTACCCATGGATTTACTGGCCAATACAAATCCATATCACAATAAAAAACAAACCTTGAGTTTGGCTTAATATGGTCTTTAGCAATTTTGTAATAGAATTCAAATATTCGATAGTCGTTCTCTTGTTTTACATCTGTTAAAGCAAAGTCATCAAAGAATATACAGTCAAATTTTTCAAGTTTAGATAGTTCCTGTTGCCAGTATCCTTTAACCGGTTTAGTTTTATCATCAGCCCATTTCAGTAAGTCGTTATAAATTAAATCATCAGATTCAATAATAGTGTGGCTTTTAACATTAAACTTGCGTATCTGATTAGCTGAATAGCCTAGTCCAAATCCTATTTCTAAAACATGTCCGCATGGTTGAAGCATATTTATACATTCTTCCATGTAAGGTTTTTCCCACTCCATCATAACTTGTTCTTGCTTCTCATTTAAAAGAATATCTTTATTGTAAATGTCTTTTGCTTTAGTAATCATTCTATATAATCTATATTAAAAACAATTCTTTTCTTACTATCAATTGGATGAGAACTAGCGTGATACATATGACCTTCAAATAGTAAAACTCGTCCTGTCTTTGGACTTATTTTTTTTAAAACCGTAGCATCCTTATTAAATAAATAAGTAAAACCATCACTATCATCTAAATAAATAATAGCTACTTTATGTTTTCTTTCTAGATCTGTGTGAGGTATATTATGTTTGTCCCTGTTACTCTCTACTCTATACTGTGGTAAAAAATTTAATTTAGCTCTTACTATTTGTTCAAAATTAAAAGGCAGAGGTTTAATTAATTCTGCCAGCATAGATACTGCATTAGAATTAATTTTACTATTTAGAATTATCCAATGAGTAAATTGAAAATGTTCATAACTGTTTTTATATTTTTTAGGGTTTTTGGCAACTGTATATTCATTATAATACCATGAAAAATTAGTAGTAAAAAGTGTTTTGTTGATTATATCTAGAAGATCTTTAGATAAAATATCATCTATAATTTTATAGGAATCTGTAGAATCTACCATTCTCTCTCCATTTGGTATGAACTTTATAACCCATGTTAATAGAAAAAATTATTCTATCTTCATTAGTTTCATTAGGCATCGAATAGTGATTTAAGCTACTACCAAATATTATAAAATCATTTTCTTTTATCATTATTTCTTTATCCTCAATAACTAGATTACCTGATTTTTCTGGTTTAGTAAAGTAGTATACTCCTGTCTTAAGTCTCATGTCTTCTGTTTTACTGTCAAAAAATAAATCCCTTCCCTTAGATATATGATTATGGGATTTAACAAATCCCTGGTTCTTGTAGATATTAGCCCAGAAATCTATGACATAGTAATCATCACCAGCCATTTTTAAAAACTGATCTACAATAGGTTGAAAAACCGTGTGAGTGATATGAATAGGTATTGAGAAATTAAAAGTAGATTTTCCTTTTGAGGAATCAATTAAATCATGATCAACAAAAAGAATGTTGTCTAAAGTTTTTTTAATATCAATTTTGTTGGGAAATATACTATTGATTAAGTCGGCCACGTACCATCTATTACAAGATCCAGTTGTGTTTGTACAGACCATACCCCACTTGCTAGTGCCGCTTGAGTAAATGCAGGAGCTTCAACAATTACAACTCCATCACCACCACCACCGGCTGTTCCACCAGCAGGTCCAGGATAAGCAAATCCACCGGATCCACCTCCACCGCCTAGGCCATCAGTTCCGTCTCCACCAGCGCCATCGCCGCCTGTTCCAGCACCGCCACCTCCAGGTCCAGCGTCACCGCCATTTCCACCAGGATTAATTGGTCCAGTTGAAGCTCCGCCACCACCACCACCAACATATGTTGTACTATTAATGGGCCATGGATAACCAGCAGCACCATTACCAGCTTTGCTTCCGCTCATATTACCTCCGGTTGCGCCACCACCGCCGCCACCGCCGGCACCTTTATTATCAGGTGCACCATTTCCACCGTTGTTTCCTTGTGGGCCAGGAGAACTTACAGGAGGGGTGTTTCCAAGACCACCAACAGCTCCTCCATCTGCTCCACCACCACCAGATCCACCATGGCCACCTGAGTTTGGAACCGGATTTGAGGGGGGTTGAGGACCACCACCTCCACCGCCTGTGGCTGTGAAGGTTCCAAAAACTGAATCAGTACCAGGGTTACCCCATGCATTAGAATTGGGAACAGCTATACCTGCTCCACCAGCACCTACTGTAACATCAATAGCTGCAAAAGGAAAAGGGAATCCGGGAGCAGCAGGAATATTTCTATATCCTCCGCCTGCGCCGCCTCCACCTTTTCTTTGGCCGGCACCGCCTCCTCCAGCTATTACTAAAACGTCTAGTAATGCAGGGGCTCCGAAAGTCTGTGTAAATGTTCCAGGAGAAGTAAATGTAGTTGTTGCGGCGGCAATTGGACCACCTTGAGTAGTAGTATTTGTTGGCCCTATTATTCCACCATTACCTGCACCTGAAAAATTTTGCGGACTTCCTGACATTATACTCCCTCCCATTCATTATTAATTGTACTCCATACATAGTTTACATCAGTTTCGGGTTGAATTCCATTCCATCTTTGATTGTCTTCATCCCATGAATCTTCAATAACAACATTTTCTGCTAATGGATCAGCACCTACATATTGTTTTGGTTTTGTAATTGGAGGTTGCCAATCATCATTTGCATCTAAAGTCCAAGACGCAAAGGGTTGAGGACTTATAAATTTATCTTTTGCAGCATCATAGATATCTCCAATAGCTGCATATTTTTTTCTGTGTGAGTTGTCCTTAAAAGTCTGTTTCCAATAAGTTTGGGGATACTCTCCTTCAAAAGAAGGATTATTAGGTATATTAGATGTACACCATTCTTCTGTTTTTACAGAAAGATTTCCACCTGTTGCTTGTACAACATCATCTCCTACTACAATTACTCTTAAAACTGTATTATCATCTGTTATAACTTCTGCAAAATGAGCCATTATGATACTACCTCTCTCCATGTAAATATTATTACATTTTTAGTAGTATATATACTATTTAAAGGTTCAATTATTTCGCCATTGCCAGCCATAATTTAAACCTCCTAGTCGATTAGTAATTCATATGATATGAATAAATCTAAGTCAGAAACTGCTTCTGCTTTAGCTTTTAAAATGTCTGTCTCTCTTAAATAAATTGGTGTATCTAAAATAACTAACGAAGCGTCAGCTGGAACCTCAATAGTTTTTGCTAAATAAAAAGTAGTTGCGGCTGCTGTATTAACAGTAAGACCAGTTTGAGCTGGAGTTCCTGCCATGGTAATTGCTACATCAATTGTAGCACCATTTGTACCATCTACATTTGCTACTACTATTCTATTAATTTTTAAAATATATTCAGCAGCGACTGTAATTAAACTATCTAAAGTTGCTGAAAGATTCCAACCTAATGAACCACCATTAATTGTTGCGACTGATACTATATTTGGATTTGCCATAATTTAATTCCTTTATTGTTATTACCCGAAAATCATTGCCATTGCAATAGCTTTCCCTGTTGATATTCCTGCTGATGTCCATGATAATGTACCAGAAGCATCAGAAGTTAGAGCATATCCAGAAGTCGTTGCATCTGCTGCTGGTAAAACCCATGTTACTGCTCCGGATACAGTAGTCGGCGCTTTAAATCCAACAGCTGCTGAATTATCAGCATCATTGAATAAAAGAGCGTTAGTATTAGCTAAAGTAATCTCTGAAGAAGTAGCCATAACATCTACAATATCTGGATTAGTTCCATCATTAGCTGTTGCATAAAGAATTTTAGTTCCTTTATCAGTAGTTGACCACGTAACACTGCTTCCAGAGCCAGAAACATATTTGAATTCAACTGTGTATGCATTAGTAGTAGCATTTTTAATTATGTAAAAAGTTTGAACATCTAAAGGGATAGTTACGGTTATGTTTCCAGCAAGAGCTGCTGTTAGATTTATAATTCTGTGTCCAACTTGGTTAGCATCAGTTGCTGCTCCATCGGATACAGCTAAAGTTGTAGCTCCCGTGGTATTACAAGCTATTGAAACATAGCCGCCAGCAATTTGCTCTAAGATTTGTAAATTTGTATTTGTTTTTGTTCCCCATGTACCGGCATTCTCACCGGTTGTCATTAATTCTGTTCCTAATCCTGTGTAACTTGATGCCATAATTTTTCTCCTAATTGATGCTTAGTTAGTTTTTATATTTAATATTATTCATAATGTCAAGATAGATTACTTGGTATTTCTAGTCCAATTCCCCGTTTGAGTAGCTGTTACTTGACTATAATTACCAGTTTGTTCAGCTGTAACACGTCCCCATCCTATAGGTGCTACGCCACTAGGAGAAAGAATAACAGTTGCTGATACTCCAGTCAATCCCATTGTTTGTTCTGTTGGAGTAATAGCTCCTGCTGCTGCAGTTGCTGACACTCCAGTTAATCCCATTGTTTGAGCTGGTGGAGTAATTGCTCCTACAGAAGATGTTGCTGAAAGTCCTGTAGGTTGAACCGTTGGATTAGAAGTAACCACTATACCTGCAGCATTCTCAGCGGTAGTAGCAGAAAGACCAGTTAAAGTAGTTGTATTACTTGAGTCTATAGTTGGCACTCCATCAGAAGAAGTTATTGAAAGTCCTGTGAGAGGCACACCAATTTCTGCAATAACGGATCCTACTGAAGAAGTAGCTGATACTCCTGTCAACGCTGCAATCGTATTTGGAGTAACTGTAGGAGAACCTAAATCTGAAGTAGCCGAGATTCCCGTAAGTCCCATTTGTTGTTGAGGAATAGTTACGGGTGAATAACCCCAACCATACTCACTATTATTCCATGCCAGATCTCCCCATCCTGGAATAATTGGTCCTAATGTTGTAGTTGCAGAAATTCCGGTTAAAGAAACAGTGGTCGCATTTTCACCCCAGTTGTTATCGCCCCACGCATCACGGCCCCAACCCTCAATTGAGGCTGCATAAGCTAAATCTCCTAAAGTTGTTGTTGCAGAAAAACCTGTAAGAGAAACTGTAACCGCTGATTCACCCCAGTTCTCTGTTCCCCATGTATCACTTCCCCATCCTTGTTCAGGATAAGCGACTGCAGTTCCAAGTGATGAAGTTACTGCGAGTCCTGTTAAAGAAATTGTGACGGTATCAGATTCCCAAGAGTTATAACCCCAGGTTGTTCCGGCTTTATTCCAAGTGTTAGCCATAAGGAAGGACTCCTTATGCTAGCTGTATAATAGCTGTTGATGCGGCTGCTGCTGGAAATTCAATTGTAAAAGTTCCACTAGTAACTGTTTTATCTCCACCGAAATTGATAGCAAGAATTGATCGATTAGTTGTAAATCCTGTAATAGCAGTAGTATTATACATCAAACATCCTCGTGCAGTGAAAGTAGCTGATGTCCAGCTGGTGTCTGAAAAATCACAAATCGCTGTATCACTATCTAAAGTAGGATCAATATTTGTTAAAGTATTTCCTCCCCCTGTGTATCCTGAAGATGTAGTTGTAACTTCATAAGTGTTTGTAGGATCCGCAGTTGCGTCTGATGGTGCAGTGTAAACTGTTGTTGATTTACTTAATGTTGCTGAGTTGCTTGAATATAAAGCTAGTTTAATAGTATTCCCTGCGGGAGTACTTCCAGAGGCATTTAAATTATGTCCTCCCTGTAAAATTTCTTCCTTAAAACTGTTACAAATTGCTGATGTTATTGCCATAAGTTTTCTCCTAATTATTGAGGCGGTGACTCGATTGGTATTCTTATTGTTCCATCCGTGTAATCGTCTCGTCTTCTTCTTCCAATTTGCAGTGATGCAAACTTCTGTAGTTCTTGTTTATACTTTTGCTCATATAATGTCAACATGTCTTGAGGACCTTTTAAAAATCCATAAGCTTCACCCAGACAAGCATAAAGTAGTCCTTGTGGGAAGTACCTACTTACATAAGTCCCAGAAGTCTCTGTTTCTAATCCTGTTGGCATTGCATTTCCGTATATTTTAATAACATAATTGGCATCTGGAGTAGGAGCCATTAAAATAGATCCAGAAGTAGTATCGGTTAATCCTGTCGCTCCTCCAAACATAGCATAATATTTAGGGAGTCCTGTTACATCAGCTCCTGATGCAGTAGATCCTTCGGGCCCTGTTAATTCTCCCACATACTCACTTATAAAAGTTTGATCTCGTCTCTGTAACCATTGGCCTTGTTCATTAGCATTGGCTGTAGAATTAAAAACTTGCACACCTCTTACAAATAAAAAACCTGCTGGAACTCTAACAGTGTTAACATCAGTAGCAATAGTTCCTTCCCACTCTTGCCTGTCGGAATCCATCGGAATATCAAGATTGATTCTGTGTTCTGCATTTTCTATAAATCTATTTAACACAGCAGCAGTAAAAACAGTACTGTCTACTTCAGTATAGTTTCTAATATCTGTTTGTAAGTTTGATAAAGTGTATCCTGCCATTATGCTTCTATGGTTACCGGTCCAACGGACACTGGATAACCTCCTCCTTCTATTCCACCTGTTGTAGCTGTATCAGTATTTACAACAAAATAAAACCAATCTGTTGTAAAATCTGTATCTCTAGCTCCAGAGACATATTTTCCTGTAGTTATAGCATAGCCTGCGGCTAGTGCAATTTTAGCTCCTGTGATTCCATCCCAACTAGCGGGATCCGTATAAGCTCCTGCCGTAGTAGGCGTTCCTCTAAAACGATAAGTGTCTCCATTAGTTAAACCATGATTTGGTACATTAACATTTATATAAGCAGATCCTGCACCATAAGTTGTAAAAGGATTAAAGGGCATTAACTGTGGGACAGCTGGAGCTACTCTTGAAGGTCTTGCATGAAGCAAACCTTGAGGATCAGCTCCTACTGGATGTGGCTCTAATTGAGGTTGTTTAATTTCAAATTCAGAATTATGCACCCACGCACCAGTCCATTCTTTTACCATTTCTTTGTATGGAAAGGCTACACCAGACCTGTCTGATATTGCAAGTGCTCTTCTACCTTTTGAAAATCTAGCCATTATTTTTTAGTAAAAATTTTATAAGATTTTTTTACGTCACTCCAATCTAAATCTTTTCCCTTTTTTTTATCTAATATACTTTTTAACTTTTTTTGATCTTTAGTTAAAATTTTTTTAATAACTCCCATTCCTTTAGTGATTAATGTCATATGTTTGGATAATAAGTTTTAGGGGTTATGTAAGTACTAGCTGCAGAACCATCTTCTGCTAATGCTCTAGCAAATTCATCTTCGTATAATAATTTCATTTCTTGTGTTCTTTGTGGTGCAAACTTCATAGATAAATAATAAGAAAGACCTGATATCATTGGTGGAATAAATCTATAAGGTGTATCTGTTGCATTTGTATAAGCTCCTGCATCTTGAATTCTTTTTACAAAATAAATATTTATATAATTAGATGCTGCTGTTGAATTAGGTAAGGGATAAATTGTTATTGTAACTTTGTCTATGAACCTTTGAACCCAAAATTGTGAAGGAGTTCCAAGGGATGCCTTGTTTGCTGTTGCAGCATAAGCGTCTCTTGCAACTTTAGTTAAACCTGTGTCTGATTGAGAAGTGGTATTATAATTTTGTCTATATGTAACATTTAAAATATCTGTAATACCATAGATATTAGTTACCGGAGTAGTTGTTGCTTGAGGTGAAGCAGCTGCCGCTGCTGCGGCATCTACAGAATTTCTGTAAAAAGTATAAACACCCATTCCTTCATCAGTTGCATCTACATTCGTTGCAGAACCTTCTATGATATCAATGTTAGTATTTCCTACTTCCCAAAAATGTACACCTCTATTGCCCCATTCTTGAAAAAGAATATTTAATGATCTTCGAGCTGTTTTTAGTTGGTGACCGGCAGTTCCAACTAAACCAATACGTTCATACGCATCAGTTATAATTTCATCAATAGAAAAATCCTGGTCAAAACTATATGCTCCAGAAGTAGTGTTTGCCATTATAATTCCTATCCATAATAAACAGTTACATGTGTAACTACAGCATTAGTAACTACTAGACTTGTTCCACATCTAATGCCTGTTCCAGGTAGCATTATTTTCCCCGTACTCGGAGATTTGTGATCTGTAGTATTTGTAGCTGGTGTATCAACAACCCATACCGCTGTAGTATCATCAAGAACTGTTATTGTTCCAACTCCAACATTCGTAGGTACAACCCACGAAAGTCCTAAAATTCTAGTCGCTCCACTTTTAACTGTAGTACTTGTAGCTGTTACAATATTAGCTGTTTTTATATCCACTGGATATCCCATAATTTTCTCCTTTAAAAGTGCTCCCGAAGGAGCACTTTAATTAGTTAATTATTTATTAACTCCAAGCAGCTGCGCCTGTATCTGCGTCATTTGCTGTTGATAAGTCATGAGCAAAATTCCAAATGCCTTTTTCAAAACAAGTAAAATACAGATAACAACCATGAGTTAAACTATTGGTTGCTGCATTCGCAGGTGTGTACGTTAATATCGTTTCACTTGCTGTGGACGTGTCTATAGTTTGAACCGCTCCAGTGGCTCTACTTTCCACTTTTGATCCAGTTCTAAAAACATCACTTCCTGCACATGTAAAAGTAAGAACAGCTGTACCACCAGTTGTATCATCTGATTGAGCATGAACTACATATGTTCCTACTGTCGCTGATGGTAAAGTTACCGCTTGAGTAGCAGCCCCTGTGTAGTTGTTGACCGTAATTACATTAGCCGTATAAGTTAATGTTGCTCCTGTTGCCACTACTGTTGCAGTTAAGCTAGTTAAATCAGGTTTCGTTCCTAGAAACCTTGATGTTATAACTCCTGTGCTAGCAGCTTTATTGATCTGTTGAAATCCTTTTTCGGATCTAACCGGACCATTAAACGATGTGTTTGCCATAATATTCCTCCTAGAATATTTAAATGTAGTCCCTAGGGGATAGTCGACTATACGCGTCTACATTTAAGTTTTGTTAAATTTGTATAGTGTTTTATTTATATGCTAAATTTTAATACAGCGCAAGGTATCCCTAGGAAAAAATTGATTTTTTGATAGCTCTTAAGTGGCTATCGAAACTTGAGCCTTGGATTCATCTACTTTATTAAGGCGTGTAGATTCTTCGAACTCTTTGGCAATAATCTCTTTAACAATTCCCTGAATTTTTTTATCAATGTAGGACATATTAATATTATACTTGCCCTCCTTCAGGTGCTCCTGTTGCCACTCTAACTCCAAGGACCTTTTCGTAGTGTATAGGTCTTCGGTCATTTATAACCTCCTCATAGGTTATTCTTCGGATATGATTAAACATTCCCGTTGATTCCCATTTTATACTCTTTTCTCCTAGCTTGTCAAGGATTGATTTTTCAACGGAAAGAGCATTATCCTCCGCTAAAATTTCAAATTTAGCGTGATAATCGTATGCCCAGATATTTATGAGGAATTTTTTCATATTATTACTGTATTTTTAAAATGAGGCGGAATTGTGTCCCGCCTCATTAATTAGTTTAGATTACGCACCTTCAACGCCAAAGATACCTCTAAAGTCGGATACTCCAAACGAGTATCTTTCTCTAGCTTTGTATCTTACGTTACCAGTATCAAAGTCTCCTTCCATTGATGTACTCAATGGAGTTCTTGAAAACATTTTCATACCGTTTGGAACGTCTGTAATGATGTACCATGAATCAGTATCAGTTAAAAAGTTATTAACTCTATAACCTTGTGGGATCATTCCCATGCTATTGATTGCATTGATGTCATTATCAGCTGTCTGAGTTCTACCTTGAGATTTCATCAATCTCTCAGCATTGAACTGATTTGCAGAAGGAATTATCATTTTAACTCCTTTAGCTGCAATTCTCAAACCTCTTTCGTCCGTCATTGCAGCGATGTCGATTAAAGACTGCTCCAATGATGTTTCGTTAAGGTCCGCTTGAGTTGCTAAAGTGTTTGCAACATTAGGTCCAGTTGAGCACGGGTGTGCTGTACTGAATAATGCTACTGCGTCACCTGTTTTGAACGTAGCTACCGCTGGTAGACCATTGTTCAAAGGTAATGCACCTTTAACTTCTTTTGCGTTTGACATAGATCTTGCTAATGCTTTTGTATATCTAGAAGCTAGTCTATCGTAGAGATTATCTTCGATAGCTTCTTCAGTTATAGCGAAAGCAAGCGCGATCGTTTCCATAGTGTAACGTGCAGTGTAAGTCTCTTGCGCTTCATCATATGAAATGCCTTGACCTTCTGCTTTTACATCAGCGTTAGCGAATCCTGATAACATAACTTCCTCTTCGAAAGCTCTGTCACTTGATTCAGTAACGTATATTTCAGCGTGTTGATTTTCGTAACGCTTGTACTCCAGCCCGAATAGTGCATTTAGGCCTGGTTCTAGTTCTTTAACTAGCTGTGCTCGTGATATTGCCATATTATGCTCCTATATTGTCCAGTCATTACCAGCAGTGGCAGTATTAAGTAAGTACTGTCCAAGGTTCTGAGCAAAAACAAAACTACAAAAGTTATTTGTAATGTCGCTATTCTCAGGGTCCTCAGCAGATCTTATAATTCTCCACTGTTTAGTAGTGTCGTTGATACCACCTATGTCCATTGTATTAGAACATTGTCCAGAAATTTCACTTCCTGTTGGGACAGCTGCTGCGAAAGATACAGTTCTACCGACGTTTGCCTGTGTAACTGCTGCAGATGCTGATCCAACGAAAAGTTGAAATGGATTGTCTATTACAAAACAAGTAATATCTTCACTGTTAGCCGGAGTAATAGGTTGGTTATACCAGTTTGCCCACGTCGGCTTTAAAGTCGTAGCCGCATTGTAGAAAATACCGTTAAACACACCTATAGTCGCAAATGTCGCTGTACTTGACGCTTCAACAATGTATCCATCCTTCATTCGAACAGTACATCCTTGAAACAAATCATCAGTATCACCGGCATCTATGTAGTATTTGCCTTGTCCTTGAGTAGCTGGTGTTGAACCAACTGTACCCGCAGAAATCAAACCAAAACCACTTGTGTTTCTATTTGCCATAGTATTACTCCTTAAAGTTTATAGTTTCCCATAAACAGGTTAATTTAAATCGATGATAGGGAATTGGTTGTTATCCCGAGAAATAAAATTTACTTCTTTGTACCACCGAAGGTTACGCGAGACTGTCGATCAATATTGATCGGCATACTCTTATGTTGTTCCTTCAGCAAGTCGTTGTCTATAGCTTCGTCTTGACCTTCAGTTTGTTTT
>Ga0208181_1000657_pt1 | contig 15956 bp, 24 predicted proteins | sample MalvirDeepMed_s6_FD_184244 | JGI IMG/M metagenome (GOLD analysis project Ga0208181, IMG submission 184244) | Marine viral communities from the Global Malaspina Expedition - Malaspina viral metaG DeepMed_s6 (SPAdes) (version 2) | ecosystem: Environmental > Aquatic > Marine > Oceanic | place... | reverse complement strand
GAACAGGAATTTAATTCTTTTGAGCAATTACAACAAATGGACTGGGATTCTGAGTTGCAGGAAGATCCAGCAGATTTTGCTGCTCGTGCTACTGTGGCAACTCAGCGGGTGTTCGACACTCGACAGCGCCTACTTCAAGAGATTTTTACGCAGTGAAGTAGCCTGTCAGGAGCCGCCGGTATACCACCCCGGTATATTGGGATCTATTACGTGGTATCCGCTGAGTGGAATGCACGAACGGCGTTTTATGGCGTTGACGGGCGAGGATTACAAAACGCTGGCTAAAAACGGTGTGATCATGGAAAAAGCGCTGCGGCAAAGTTATGCCCGCACAGTGCATTACAAGGATTGCATCAAGCGGCACAACGCCACGGAAGTGCCGGTCGAGGAAGAATGATGTTCCACGTGGAACAATGCTAAGCGTTTCTGACGAAGTAGCCCGTGAAATCCTGGCGCTTGAGGAGGCCCAGCGCCGGCTAACGGTTCGTGAGCGGGCGCGAGAGGACTTTCTGACCTTTGTACGCCATGTGTACGAAGGGTTTATCCAGAGCACTCACCACAAAAAGGTGGCCGCGCAGTTCGAGCGGTTGGCCGTGGACCGTGGTTCCCGGATCATTATCAACATGCCGCCCCGGCATACCAAGTCCGAGTTTGCCAGTTACCTGCTGCCGGCATGGCTTATTGGCCGCAATCCCTCGTTAAAAATCATTCAGACCACGCATACGGCGGAACTGGCGGTACGGTTTGGCCGTAAGGTGCGTAACCTGATGGAGCAGCAGGAGTACCGCGACATCTTTCCGGAAGTGGAGTTAAAGGCGGATTCCAAGGCGGCGGGTCGCTGGGACACGGGCCAAGGGGGCGAATACTACGCGGCGGGGGTAGGGGGCGCCATTACGGGTCGTGGTGCGGATCTACTCATTATCGACGATCCGCATTCCGAGCAGGACGCCCTGTCGGAATCAGCCCTGGACAACGCCTACGAGTGGTACACCTCCGGTCCTCGCCAGCGGCTGCAGCCAGGTGGATCTATCGTCATTGTCATGACGCGGTGGAGTCTGAAGGACCTGACCGGCAAGCTGGTCCGGGCGCAGGCCACCGACGTACTGGCAGACCAGTGGGAAGTGGTCGAGTTTCCGGCAATACTGCCGAGTGGCAACGTACTGTGGCCGAATTTCTGGAACAAGGACGAGTTGCTGCGGGTCAAGGCATCGCTGTCGCTCAGCAAGTGGAATGCCCAGTGGCAGCAGAACCCCACGGCGGAAGAGGGGGCCATTATCAAGAAGGAGTGGTGGAAAACCTGGGAAAAAGACGATATACCGCCGGTTTCCTATGTCATGCAGAGTTATGACACGGCGTTTAGTAAAAAAGAGACGGCGGACTATTCAGCTATCACCACCTGGGGTGTTTTTAAGCCTAACGAGGCGGATCCGGACAATATCATTCTGATGGGGGCGGAGCGGGGGCGCTGGGACTTTCCGGAACTCAAGTCCAAGGCGCTCGAGGAGTACAAATACTGGGAGCCGGACATGGTACTTATCGAGGCCAAGGCCACGGGTACACCGCTGACGGACGAATTGCGGACAATGGGCATACCCGTGGTCAATTACACGCCGTCGAAGGGGAAGGACAAGCACACGCGGATGCACATGGTGGCGCCCATTTTCGAGTCCGGAAAGGTGTGGGCGCCGGATAAACGCTTTTCGGAAGAGGTGATCGACGAATGTGCGGCTTTTCCGAACGGCGACTACGACGATTACTGCGACAGTATGTCCATGGCGCTCATTCGCTACCGTAAAGGTGGCTTTTTGCGGCTGGATAGTGACGAAGAAGACGAAATCCCCCTGTACAAACCCCAGGCACGTCAATATTATTAGCAGGTGGCATCACAGGGTGGTCTGGTTGTCCCCTTCGTTTTTCTTAACACTACAATCGGACACTTCGCAGCGCCCTGTGGTGTCGCTTTTTGAAGGAGGCAGGCAATGAATCCCAAGAAACTGGAAATCGGCAGCAAGTTTGCCGAATACGACCTGGATCAGGACGGCACCGTTACCGATGCGGAAATTGCACGCTCCAAGGAGATGCTGGAACTCGAGCTTCGTGAAGAAAAAAGCGAAGCGCAAAAACGCATGGCCTGGTTATCCATAGCCAGCATGATTATTTTCAGTGCCTGTCTTTTTATGCCCATCGTACCCGAAAGCCGCGTTGACGCTTTGGGCGAAATATTAGGACTCTTTTATATCGCGCAGGCGGGTATCGTGGGTGCCTACATGGGTGTGACGGCCTGGATGTCCAGGAAATGAAATATCTTCCTAAACAAAAATAATTCCTTTAGACTTGGGGTGGCATAAGCCACCCTTTTTTTGGGAGTGTTTGAATGGCCGAAGGACGACCCTCCTTACTTGATGAAGTCATGCCAGCGCAGGGAATGCCGCTGGGCGGCATGGGTGATGAAGAGATAGAAGTCGAGGAAATCCAGGAACCGACCGACATGCTCGAGCAGGATGACGGTTCTGTCATCGTGAATTTTGAAGAGATCATCCAGGAACAGATGCTGGCTGATCCGGATGCCAACCTGGCAGAGTTACTTGACGAACGTGTTCTGATGGAGATTTCCAATGAGCTTCTCGGTTTTTATGAAGAAGATAAGTCGAGTCGCCAGGAATGGGTGGACACTTATAGCGAAGGACTTGGCCTGCTTGGCATTAAATACGAAGACCGGGAAGAACCTTTTCGTGGTTCAAGTGGTGTCACGCATCCCCTGATTGCAGAAGCTGTTACACAGTTCCAGGCGCAAGCCTACAAGGAGCTTCTTCCAAGTTCCGGCCCGGTGCGGACGCAGATTGTAGGGGCAACCAATCCCCAGGTTGAAGATCAGGCACAGCGCGTCAAGGAGTTTATGAACTACCAGATCATGCACGTCATGGACGAGTACGATCCGGAAACCGACCGCTTGTTGTTTTATTTGCCGTTGGCCGGCAGTGCTTTCAAGAAAGTTTATTTCGATGACATTTTAGATCGCGCAGTAGCGCGGTTCGTGCCGGCGGACGATTTGATCGTTCCGTATAACGCTTCTGACTTATCTTCTGCTGCGCGGATCATTCATGTCATTCGCATGAGCGGTAATGACATCAAGAAATTTCAGGCGGGTGGCTTTTACCGAGACATCGAACTCAAGCCTTTTGAGGAAGACAACGAAGTCATTACCAAGGAACGCGAGTTGTCCGGTATCGAGAAAACGACCGATGATATGGACTGTACGCTTCTTGAAATACATACCGATCTGGATTTACCAGGGTTTGAACACGTCCATCCTTTAGACAATGAGCCTACGGGTATCAAGCTTCCCTACATCATTACGATTGACGAAGGGAGCACCAAGGTGCTGTCGATCAGGCGTAACTGGCGTGAGGGTGATGAGTATTACCGCAAGCAACAATACTTTACGCATTACAAATTTTTACCGGGCCTGGGGTTTTATGGCTTTGGCCTGTTGCACATGATCGGTGGACTGGGGCGCTCTGCCACTTCGATTTTGAGACAACTTATTGATGCAGGCACCCTGGCTAATCTTCCGGCTGGGTTTAAGGCGCGTGGTATTCGCATACGCGATTCTGACGAGCCGCTTTCTCCCGGTGAGTTTCGAGATATCGACGTGCCTGGAGGCAAGCTTGCCGAAAGCATCCTGCCGCTTCCTTACAAGGAACCCAGTCAGACACTGATGCAGCTGCTGGGTTTTGTGGTGGATGCGGGTCGTCGCTTTGCGGCGATTGCTGATTTACAGGTAGGTGATGGAAACCAACAGGCTGCGGTAGGAACTACCGTGGCACTTCTTGAACGTGGCTCCAAAGTCATGTCTGCCATTCATAAACGATTGCACTATGCCCAGAAACAAGAGTTTAAGATGCTGGCTCGCGTTTTTGCCGAGTCATTACCTCCGGTTTATCCCTACAGCGTGTGGGGTGCCGATTCTTCTATAAAACAGGCGGATTTTGATGAACGTGTCGATATTGTCCCGGTGTCTGATCCGAATATCTTCTCGATGTCGCAGCGTTTGGCCATGGCTCAAACGCAACTTCAACTGGCGCAGACTAACCCGCAGATGCATAATATTTATGAAGCGTATCGTCGCATTTATGAAGCAATTGGCGTCCCGAATATTGAAGGCTTGCTCCCGACTCCGACACCGCCTCAGCCTACTGATCCAGCGATAGAGAACGCCAAGTCCCTTATCCAGGAGACCTTACAGGCATTTCCGACCCAGGATCATGACGCACACATCCAGGCACATCTCTTTTTTATGAAAACGCCTATCCCGGCTTCAACGCCGCCTATTTTTGCGTTGTTGCAGGCTCATTTGTGTGAGCATGTGGCATTTAAAGCGCGGGGTGTGGCCACGGCAGAGATGTCCATGGCTTCTCAGCAAGCCGCCCAGATGGGGCAGCAGGAGCAGCCGCAGGATGTGGAAGCGCGGGTTTCACAGCTCATTGCCGAGTACACGGCAGAAGTCATGTCCGCCTTGATGCCGCCGCCGGAAGGTGAAGTTGATCCACTGGTGCAGCTGCGGTCCAAGGAACTGGACATCAAGGCTGCGGACGTTCAGCGTAAAGCGGAAGAGTTCGCTCTTAAACAGGCTTTTGAAGAGCAGCGTGAAGCCGAGCGTCAGGATATTACACGCGAGAAGATGGATTCGCAGGAAGACATTGCGCTGCTGCGTGCAGACGTGAACCTGGATCGTATCGACAAGATGGGAAGTGCGGGACGAGGTGAGTAATGGCTAGAGTAAGACAGATGGCTGAGCAAATGGGTGTCTCCGTGGATCGAGCGGAAGAACTGGCGGATCGTGCCTCTGCACTTAATGATCATGCAGGCTTTGATAAAGGCGGCGTGAACGACAAGTTTGCTGTTGTGATGAAGGAATTTAAAGACGGAACTTTGCGTAGTGGTGGCAGTGGAAAAATAGTGACTGATCCTGATCAGGCAAAAGCGATTGCCGCATCCTATGAAAAAGGTGGAATAGTTCGTGGTACACGGGCGCAGGTTCGTGGTCGCAGGTTTAGTGGAGTGTATTGATATGGCTACAGAGATACAAACAGATGAAGACCTAGAAATGTCTGCAGAAACAATAGAAGAACTTGAACGCCAGTTAAAATATGAAGAAATGGATCGCAACACGGAAAAAGGACGAAAGAATTACGAAGCACGGAAAAAGAGGGGTAGCCCACTGATTGAGAAAAATGCTGAAGGGTTATCAGGCGGTGGCATAATTCGCGGCACCCGAGCACAGGTAAGGGGTCGTACTTTCAAAGGAGTATTTTAAGATGGCTAGAGGAAAAAACATATCCGATGCAGACATGAGACGTCTTCGCGAAGAGATACTAGGAGAAAGCGGAAGAACCATATCCGATGCAGATCGGGAGGCGGTACGTCGAGCACTTGATGAAAGCGGAAGAACCATATCCGATGCAGATCGGGCGCGGATTATGCAGGGTCCTAGACGTGTCCACCCAAGAGGAAGAGCACTTGATGAAAGCGGAAGAACCATATCCGATGCAGATCGGGAGGTGGTACGTCGAACAGTTAGGGGAGAAAGCGGAAGAACCATATCCGATGCAGATCGGGCGCGGCTTTTAGAGTCGTATATAAATCGAAATGATGGCGGAATCGCCAAAAAAACGAGGGTTTTCTAATGCCTAGAGGAGTTGTTTATCCGACCATTGAGTCGGCCCAGGGATACGCGGACGAAATCGGCGCCCCATATGGGGACATTATGCCGGTAGAGGGCGGCTTTAGTGTTGCCATGTCCGATGTGGATGAATTGGGCTATATGCATGGTGGAATGTCAAAAATGAAGCCAAAAAAGGTGAAATATTCCACGGGAGGTGCTATAAAGGGCAGGAATTTCTCTGGAATATACTAAATAATGGCAGATCCCACTACTTTTGCCTATGCCATACTTAAAGCTATCCAGGATCGTATTACTTTGACCCAGGCGGCTATTTTGCAGGGAAGTCCCAGGGATTTTATGGAATATCGTGATTTGACCGGGGAATTACGGGGTCTCGAGTTCGCAGAACAAGAAATAAAAGACGCTTTACAATCGTCGGAGGAAGAATGAGCACGCTTTATGTCCCTGATCATGTGGCAAAGGAAGAAAAAGTAAAACTTTCTTCCGTTTCAGCTGCTTATGTAGATCAAGAAGACAAGGTACTGGATCCTTCTCTTCTTGATGTTGCTTTAAAAGACCGTCTTCCACAGCCTACAGGTTGGCGACTTCTTGTGATGCCCTATGCCGGAAAAGCTACGACAGACGGTGGTATTCATATTCCAGACGCCACTCGAACTCGTGAAGCTTTGGCTACGGTAGTGGCCTACGTTTTGAAAATAGGGCCATTAGCCTATAAAGACGCCAATAAATTTGGTCAGGATGCAGATCCCTGGTGCCAAGAAAACCAGTGGGTATGTATTGGCCGTTATGCGGGTGCTCGATTTAGAATTGACGGGGGAGAAGTCCGCATTATTAACGATGATGAAATCATCGCCACTATCATCGAACCTGATGATATTCAACATGTCTAGAGAGGAGAAAGCCATGATGGAGATCATGACATGCCCGGAGAAACAGATATTGAAGTAGGCGATTCTGAAGAATCTGCCGTTGACATAGCTCTTCCTGAAGAAGGAGAGGAGGGAAGTCCTCATAAATCCTTGGGAGTTTCCAGTGAAACCTCTTCTACAAAGGAAGAGGAAGAACTGGACGAGTATAGTGGCAGAGTTAAAAGTCGCATTGACCAGTTAACCAATCGCTTTCGAGAGGAAGAACGCCAGAAACAGTCCGCGATCCAGTTCGCGGAAAATGTGCGCCTGGAAAATGATTCCCTGAAACAACGACTAGGTTCCTTGGACATAGGCTACCAGGAACAGTTTGGTGGGCGGGTTACTTCTGAAATTGATTCTGCCAAGAAAAATTTGAAAGAAGCCCATGAGAGCGGTGATATAGACAAAATAGTCGAGGCCCAGGAGTCTATGGCTAATTTGGCTTATCAAAAGGGTCGCTTGGAAGCGGTTCAGGGAGAGACTGCTGCTCAACAAGCCGCTGCTCAACAAGCCGCTGCTCAACAAGCCGCTGCTCAACAAGCCGCTGCTCAGCCTGCTGCCCCACCTCCTGATCCCAAGGCTCAGGGATGGGCTAAACGTAATGATTGGTTTGGTCAAGATGAGGTGATGACATATGCGGCTTTTGGGCTACATCGTAAACTGGTAGAAGAAGAAGGGTTTGACCCGCAGTCCGATGAGTATTATTCTGAACTCGACAAAAGGCTTGTGACCGAGTTTCCACATAAACTCGGACAAAAGTCCAAGTCAAACGGGGGAGGTAGAAAAGTAGCGTCAGCTGAAGCCTCCGCATCCCGCAATAAAGGTGGACGGAAAACTGTGCGATTGACACCCTCACAGGTTGCAATTGCCAAGCGGCTTAATGTGCCGCTTGAAGAATATGCAAAATACGTGAGGGATTAGTTATGGAAAAGACAGAAGACACAACTGCCCAAAAGTCTGCTAGGACGCCCCGTGCCAATCAAACCCGTGCAAGGCAAGCACGCACTGAACCGTGGAAGCCACCTTCCATGCTGGAGGCACCGTCTCCGCCGGAAGGTTACAAACATCGATGGATTAGGTCTGAAGTTATGGGTTTTGATGACCGTAAAAACGTAGCAGCTCGTTCCCGTGAAGGGTATGAGTTGGTCCGTGGTGATGAATACCCTGATTTTGACATCCCAACTGTCGAAGATGGTAAGCATGCCGGTATTATTGGAATAGGTGGCTTGCTTCTTGCTAGGGTTCCGATTGAAATCGTTGAAGAACGCAAAGGTTATTTCCGGGGCATGACCCGCGATCAAATGACAGCTGTTGATAACGACTTAGCGCGTGAACAACATCCTGCAATGCCTATCAGTAAACCTGACAGGCAAACTAGCGTCACTTTTGGAGGTCCTCAAAAAAAAGAGGGCTAGGAGTAAGAACGAATGGCTAACATCAATGGAGCTTTCGGCCTTCGTCCCATGTCTAAACTAGGACAAGGCTCAAACTCCACTGGTACGACTGGCTATACTCCCTATGAAATTGCAAACGGCAACACAACTGCTATCTATCAAGGCTCACCAGTTATCCCCCTCTCTACGGGGTATATTTCACTGGTAGGTGCTGCGGCAGGTGGTTCTGTGAGTTTGGTGGGTGCTTTCATGGGGTGTAAGTATGTATCTAGCACAACCGGGAAACCTATTTGGTCCAATTATTGGCCTGGTTCCGGTGCGGACAGTAACTTTCCTGTAGAAGCTTTTGTCGCTGATGATCCAATGCAACTTTTCTTAATTGCAACGGATGCGTCATGGACGAGCAAGGCTACTGCAAGAGCTGCTGTCTTTGCTAATGCGAACTTTTCCAGTGGTACAAGTGGATCCACCACAACTGGCATGGCGTCGGCAGCGCTTGCTATCAGTACAATTGCAACCACAGCGGCCTTACATTTAAGGATCATGGGGTGGGTCGATGACCCAAGCAATGCTGATTTTGCATCTTCCGGCATTGGTGCCATCGTAAGGTTGAACAACAGCTTTAACTCACCGGAAGGTAGTATTGCTGCTGGTACACCTTCGACAACCGGCGTATAGGAGGGCTGAGCAATGGCTATTAGCAGAGCACAACTCGCTAAAGAACTAGAGCCTGGCCTGAATGCCCTTTTTGGGTTGGAATACGCCAGGTATGATGACGAAGCAAGCGAAATCTACGAGACGGAATCTTCAGAACGTGCTTTTGAAGAAGAAGTCATGCTTTCTGGCTTTGGCGCTGCGCCAGTTAAGTCGGAAGGTACAGCGGTTTCGTTTGATGACGCATCAGAAGCATATACCGCAAGGTATACGCACGAGACTATCGCGCTTGCCTTCAGTATTACTGAAGAAGCAATCGAGGATAATCTCTATGATCGTCTTGCTTCACGCTATACGAAAGCATTAGCTCGTAGCATGGCCAACACCAAACAGGTGAAGGGCGCTGCTACGTTGAACAACGCTTTTGATAGTTCTTTCACAGGCGGCGACGGCAAAGAGCTGTGTGCTACTGACCATCCTTTGGTGAGCGGTAACACACTTCGCAACGAGCCTTCAACCGCCTCTGACCTGAACGAAACCAGCCTTGAAAACGCTCTTATCGACATCGCAGCTTATGTTGATGAGCGTGGACTCAAGGTCTCGGTTCGTGGACTCAAACTGGTTGTTCCGCCGGCATTACAATTTGTCTCGGATCGCTTGTTGGAATCCACTCTTCGTCCAGGCACGGCTGACAACGATATCAATGCTTCTCGCAACATGGGAATGTTGCCGAATGGTTATGTTGTCAACCACTATCTGACGGATACGGATGCATGGTTTATCAAGACGGATGCGCCTCGTGGCTTCATCCATTTTGAGCGCATGCCTATGTCCACCAAGATGGAAGGAGACTTTGACACAGGCAACGTTAGGTTTAAGGCCCGTGAGCGTTACAGCTACGGATACTCAGACCCACGTTGTGTGTTTGGTTCTCCTGGAGCATAAAGCTCGTCTCAGAGGGGGAGAAATCCCCCTCTGCTTTTTCTGGGAAACATAGTTCTAGCGACTGACCCAGCAGACACTTACCACGACGCTAGAACGAAACCTTGGTAAGGAGGTATCCTCATGGGTACGACACGTTTTTCTGGACCCCTTATGTACAGTGGTCACGGCAGTGATTCCAGTGCGCTTGGATCATGGTTCAGTAATCTTCCCCTTCAATGCAACCCTGATTATGTCATCAAAATGGATGACTTTACGGGTGTTGATATAGACGATACTGATGATTGGACTAAAGCTGTCCTAAACTCTGGTACGTTGACTCTACTGGCGGATCATGTAGGCGGCTGGGCTAAGTCAGCGGGCGATGGCTCTACTGACAACTCTGGCGGATCGATTCAAGGCAATGAAATTTTCATGGTCGAAGCCAGCAAAAAAATCTTTTTTGAGGCTACTGTTGCGGTTTCCGATGCAGACGACATGGATATGTTTGTGGGCTTGGCTGAAAACGGCACGTTCGCTACGGGCGTACCTTTCACGGCAAATAACCAAATTGGTTTTTTACTGGTTGAAGGCGCCGCTGACATTTATGCCAACTGCGATTCCGGAGGTACTGAAACCAAGACAGATACAGGTATCGACTTTGCGGATGGTGCAGAATCAAGTTCCAGCATAACTAATACCCGACGTTTGGGCTTTGTTGCTACCGGAACGGGCAACGTTCAGTTCTATGTGGACAGGAAGCTTGTCACGACAACGACTGGCAATATACCTACTTCTGCATTGACGCCTTGGTTTTGTGCCATGTCTGGAACCACGACTGCGGATGCTGCCTGGTGTGATTACATTATGGTAGCTGCACAGCGTGTTACGGATGGCATGACACAATTCAATGATCAACCGTAAGAGGTGATACATGGCACAGAAGAAACCTTCTGCTAAAACGGCCTCTTCTAAAAAAGCTTCAGATCAGCCCAAGATTGAAGATCGTTATAAGAAGGAGCTACCTCCTCCATGGACCGCTAAATACAAGGCGATGGTCATGAGTGGTCTCATCAAAGTAAAGGAGTAGGCCATGGCTGATACCACTACAAGCAAAACGATCCAGGATGGACCGCGTATTTTTATAAGTTCTTTTAACTGGACTTATGTGGATACAGGTGAATCAGCCGTTTTAAAGGTTGATGTTTCAGGTCTATCTAAATATCCAGGCGGTGCTGGAACTTCTTGTACTGATGTTCGTATCAATAAAGTCTGGTTCTCCACGGTTGGTGTATCTGTAAAAATCCTTTGGGATGCAAGTACGGATGTGCTGGCTTTGGAGCTGCCTACGGACTATCAGGGAATGCTTGATTATTCGTCTTTTGGGGGCCTGGTTAACACTGCTTCAAGTCCTACCGGAGATATTAGGTTTACCACCGTTGGACACGGCTCTGGCGATACCTATTCGATAGTTTTGGAATGTATCAAGGAGTTTTAAGGTGTCCCAGGAGGAAACCATTCGTAGAAACGAGCTTGAGCTTGTTGCTATACGAGGTGAGATAAAACTCCTTGCACAAAAGGTAGAGTCTTTAAAGACTAATGATTTTAGACATTTACAGACTTCTATTAACAACATCTACAAAATTTTGTGGGGTGTGGCTTTTCTAGTTCTTGGTCAACTTGCGGTAGGACTTAGGATTGCTATCTGGAGTTAATATGAAGGATAGATGAGGAGATAAATATGGCAACTTCTGGATCGGTTGATTTCAACCTGAACATGGCCGAAATCACGGAGGAAGCCTTCGAGAGATGTGGCCTCGAGCTTCGGACGGGTTATGACGCGAAAACAGCTCGTAGGTCGCTTAATCTTTTGTTTGCGGATTGGGCCAATCGAGGTCTTAATCTTTGGACAATTGAGCAGATTACGCAAACAGTAGCCCAGTTATCCACCTCCTCTGCTGTTGCAACTTATCCTTTAGGTACGATTACGCTGACGGTAGGCGCATCAGGCAGTTTTAGCGTGGGAGAGACCATTACCGGGGGCACCAGCGGTGTTACTGCGGAAATAATCACGCTTCCTTCCGGCACTACCATGACCATAACGGTACCTAGCGGCACTTTTACAGCGACAGAAACAATTACGGGTTCTTCGAGTGCCGCCACTACTACCGTATCGTCTGTTCCCAGTTTGGCTGATGTTCAGGCGGCAGGGGACATTTTGGAGATGGTTGTCAGACGTGATAGCGAGGACATTTCGATGTCTCGTATCAGTCGTTCTCAATATCTTACGATCCCGAAGAAAACAACCCAGGGACGACCGACGCAGTTTTATGTAGCTCGACAAATAACGCCCACCATCACAGTATGGCCCGTGCCTGAAAATTCCACAGATTCCCTGATTTATTACCGCATCAAGCGGATCCAGGATGCTGATGCTGGGGTGGATAACGCAGATATACCATTTCGATTTCTGCCATGTCTGGTGGCAGGATTGGCTTATCAAATTTCAATGAAAAAATCGCCACAACGGATTCAGGTTTTAAAAATGGTGTATGAGGAGGAATTTGAACGTGCGGCTTCCCAGGATATTGATCATGGGGTGCCTTTACGCTTGGTTCCGACTTATCAGTCATTGAGGGTTTAAAAATGGCACGATTAACTCTTTTTGAAAAGGCTGTTAGAGATGGCCATCTAGATGCTTATATAGAAGGTGATGAAAGACCTTTATGGAAGGAGATTAGAGCTGGTGTAGGTTATTCTACGCGCAATAAAAGGGGTGGTTCCAGAAGATTTGGACTTACATATCATTCAGATGATGATGCAATTGGTGGGGCTGCTGAATGGAGATGGAGGAAAGGTGGTTTAGCCCGTAACGGCAGGACAAAAACGAAGCATTTCTAAATGGCACGTTACGCAAGTGGAAAACATGCTCTTGGGATCTCAGACCGATCTGGGAGGGCCTATCATTTAAAGGACATGATCCGTGAATGGAATGACCTTTTGGTAGGAAGAGATGAATATGAGCCTAAACAGCCTCAATTAACACCTTCCCGATCCGATCCAGATCCGCAAGCGTTAAAGATAAGCCGTCCTGACAGGACTGAACCTCCTGTGATGGTTTTATTGCCTTTTAACGCTTTCAAGTCCGGTTCCAGTGGATCGGCAACCATTACTGTTACAGAACCGGGTCATGGCCGAAGTACCGGCGACACGGTGCGATTTAGAGATGTAGAGGCATTTGATGGTTTTACAGAAGCCGTTATAGAAGGTGCCAGTGGCTACAGCATCACGAAAGTGGATGATGACAGTTATACTTTTTCCGCCAGCAGTGGAACTGCAACTACCGGAAATGTCTTAGGTGGTGGGGGTTTTGCCTCAGCTGGTCCAGTTACAGTGAGTTCGTGATATGGCATTTACATTTACAACTTTAAAAACAGCGATTCAGGACTATACGCAGAATACTGAGACCACTTTTACAGATCAGTTGACGCGGTTTATCTTAAATTCTGAGGAACGTATTCTAAAAGAGTGTCAACTGGATGTTTTTCGTAAAAATGTTCAGGGGACAGTCACTTCTTCTAATCGGTTTTTGACTAAGCCAACGGATTTTCTTGCCCCGTTTTCTTTAAGTGTAATCAATAGTTCTAAAAACGAGTTTCTGTTATACAAGCATGTGACCTTCGCCCAGGACTATAACCCTAATACAAGTACCACGGGCGTTCCCCTCTATTATTCCGATTTTGATGCTACGACTTTTTTGTTGGCGCCTACGCCGGATTCCGGGTATACCATGGAACTTCATTATTTTTATAGGCCCCAGTCGATTACAGAATCTTCAGATGGTACAAGTTGGCTTGGAACCAATGCAGAACTGGCTCTTTTATACGGTGCCTTGGTGGAAGCTTATACGTTTATGAAGGGCGAACAGGACTTATTGGCCTTGTATAACTCGAGATTCCAGGAATCCCTGCAATGGTTGAAGAATCTTGGAGAAGGTGAAAACTCCCGAGACCAGTACCGTTATGACAGTCTAAGGAGAGATGTAGCTTAAATGTTTGATATGGATGGTGATGTTGGATCTGTCACGGTTATTACAACCGAAAACCGGGGCATGAATGCTGAGGAATGGGCAGAGGCTGCTGTACAGCGAATCGTGTCTGTCTCCATGGATACTCCGATGCCTATCCGGGAGCAAGCATTCGCTTTTCGTGAACAGGTTAAGACTATTCTTATTCATTATTTTTCCAAAGTGGCTCGAAGTGAACGAGTAACCATACGCGCCCTTTTGGAAAAAGAAGGCTATTTTGATTTGGCGAAGAAAATGGAGGTCATTTGACATGGCTTTTACCGGAAACTTTATGTGTACGTCTTTCAAGCAAGAGTTGATGGAAGCCAAGCACAACTTTTTAAACAGTGGTGGCAGTACCTTTCAAATTGCGTTGTATACCAACAGTGCCTCTTTTACGGCAGCTACGACAGCTTATACATCCAGTAACGAGGTTTCTGGTACAGGTTACACTGCTAAAGGAAATACGCTGACTCGCGTAGATCCATCAACCAGCGGTACGACTGCGTTAACCGATTTTTCGGATAGCACCTGGACCTCCTCCACCATTACGGCACGGGGGGCGCTTGTTTTTAATGATTCGGCCAGTGGCGATCCCTCCGTTATTGTGTTGGACTTTAGTGCAGACAAGTCTTCCAGTGCGGGTGATTTTACGATTGCTTTCCCCGCCGCTGATGCGAGTAATGCGATCATAAGGATTGCTTAATGGCAGCAATTACCGGCTGGGGGCGTAGTACATGGGGGTCTGGCACATGGGGTGAGGCTTTTCCTGTCTCAGTTACCGGTGTTGCAGGCACAGGTGCCGTAGGTTCGGTAACGGTTGAAGGTGATGCCAGTGTCAGTGTGACAGGCGTTGCAGGCACAGGTGCAGTTGGTTCTGTTACAGTAACTGAAGGAACAGGTGTCACTGTATCTGTTACCGGCCTTGCAGGGACGGCTTCTGTAGGCACCGCTACTGCTACGGGTGACGCTAATGTCACTGTTACAGGTGTGGCCGGAACAACTTCTGTAGGCACCGCTACTGCTACCGGAGATTCCAATGTAACGGCTACGGGTGTTGCAGGTACGGGATCTGTAGGCACCGCTACTGCTACGGGTGACGCTAATGTCACTGTTACAGGCGTTTCTGCGTCTGGTGAGGTAGGATCAGTTCTTGTCTGGGGCATTATAGATGATTCTCAGACGCCTAACTGGAGTGCTGTTGATGACGCACAATCTGCTTCTTGGTCAGAAATAGATGATTCTCAAACACCTGATTGGTTAGACATGGCAGCTTAAAGGTAATTTAGATATGGCAAGTACATACACATTAAATCAGGGCCTCGAAAAACCGGCAACGGGTGATCGTTCCGGTACTTGGGGAACCATGACCAATACCAATATGGATATATTGGACCGGTCCATTTCAGGTGTCGGCGCACTTAGCCTGACAGGTACAACTACTACACTAACCACGTCAGATGGTTCCGCTTCAGACGGCAATTATAAGGTTCTGGTGCTTGGTGGAAGCCCAAGTGGCACGAATACCATTACGTTAAGCCCTAATGACGGAGACAAGTTGTACTTTGTGGTTAACGCTACGGGCCAAAGCGTAATTTTTTCACAGGGGACGGGAGCGAATGTCACGATTGCCAATGGTGCAGCGGACATCATTTACGCGGACGGTGCAGGAAGTGGCGCAGCCGTAGCAAGTTTGCTGGCTAATGACCTTGTTTTTGGGGATGACGTAAGTCTTAAAAGTGATTCTGCTGTTTTGAATTTTGGTTCAGATAACGATGTGACCGTTACCCATGTGGCAGATTCCGGTTTAACGTTAAAAAACACATCCACTGGCGCTGATACGCCTTTCGTTTTGCTTCTGCAAACTGGCGAAACTGATATTGTCAACACAGACACACTTGGGAAAATTCAGTTCCAAGCACCGGACGAATCGGGTGGAACGGATGCGATACTTGTTGCTGCTGAAATCGCGGCTGTCGCTACAGATACATTCGCGGCAGATAACAATTCTACAAAATTATCATTTAAAACTGGAGCGAGTGGTGCGGCTAGTGAGAAGATGTCGTTGAATGCTGGTGGCAATCTCGCTCTCAACGCGGACGGCTGTACGTTTTCGATGGGAACGAGCGGCGAAATTCTCTACACGCACGTTCACGACGTTGGGATTAATCTAAAAAATACTAACACGGGCGACGACAAACCTTTTGTTTTGAAACTGCAAACTGGCGAAGAGGACATAGCTGCCGCAGACGTTTTGGGTAAGATCGAATTTCAAGCACCGGACGAAACGACAGGTACCGACGCCAATTTGGTTGCCGGGGCCATAG